>Ga0068714_10000643_pt1 | contig 63878 bp, 71 predicted proteins | sample MTBNYHSulfiMetaG_FD_62988 | JGI IMG/M metagenome (GOLD analysis project Ga0068714, IMG submission 62988) | Enrichment culture microbial communities from rom New York Harbor, USA that are MTBE-degrading - MTBE-NYH (New York Harbor Sulfidogenic)... | ecosystem: Environmental > Aquatic > Marine >...
CGGACGTCTAGGTGTGGCATGCTGTGGCGCCGCTGCGGAGGAGATCCTCGAGGTGACGTCTCGGGAGGATCCCACAGTGCGAGGGGGAGGCGTAGATGACCCGAGATGAGCTCTTCGAGCTGTGCATCTACATCGCTGCAAGCGCGGCGGAGCTGCGGAACGAACCTAGAGTCTACGGGCCGCTTCGGCTTCTCGAAGTGCTCAGGCGGGTCTCGAAGCACGCTGCCGAGGAGTCCGGGGACGCCTTCCTTCGAGACGCGGCTGCGATGGCCGAATCCGCGAAGGCGCTTCAGATCGAGGGCTCTGAGGCGTTCTACGACTTCCTCGACAGGATGGTCCTCTCGTTCGTGAAGGAACACGCCCGGCGAAATGCTGCGTCGGGGAAGGAAGAAGAGTGATCAAGAGCATTTCTGACGCGATCCTTGGAGTGATCAAGGAACGGCGCAGCGTTCGAGCCTACACCCATGACATGGTCTCGGACGAAGCCGTCGGGGCGTTGCTGGAGGCGGCGCAGTGGGCTCCCACGCCGGGCAACGTCCAGTCTTGGCGGTTCGTCGTGGTGCGCAGGCAACTGCCCGCCCTCAGGGCGATCTCTCCTGGGTTCCCCGAGAGCGCGACATTCGCGATCGTCCTGTGCTCGGACTCCCAGGATTTGGAGAGGTACGGCGACGCCACGCGGGCGATCCGGGCCGCCGAGGAGGCGGCGATGGCTGCGCAGAACATCTGCCTCATGGCGCATGCGCTGGGATTCGGCTCCTGCGTCGTGGCGTCGTTCTCCCGGGGCGGGGTCCGGGAATTGCTGCGGCTGCCCGAAACAGTTCTCCCCACGCTCGTCGTCGCCCTGGGCGTGGCGAGGGAACCGCCGAGTCCACCCAAGCGGAAGGACATCGGGGCGATCACATCGTGGGAGTTCTACGGCGAGCGCCGCCCGCCCGCCTGACCCCCCGAGGCCCGCATTGCCCGCGGCGCCAGCGCCGGATGAAAGCGAATCGCCGCGGCGCCGAGAAGGATCAGGGATATCGAGGCTTGTTGCGGGTTTGCGGCGCGGTTAGGATGGTCGCATGGACCCGTTGCCGTTCGCCGAAGGATCGCCGCCGCCGCTCGCCGAGCGGATGCGCCCCCGAACGCTCGACGAGATCGTCGGACAGCAGGGAATCCTCGGCCCATCCGGACCGCTGCGGGCGCTGATCGAGCGCGGGACGTACCGTGCGTTCCTCTTCTGGGGGCCGCCCGGCACGGGGAAGACGTCGGTCGGTCGGATCATCGCGGAGCGTTCCAAGACTCGGTTCGTCCAGTTGTCCGCCGCGATGGCCGGAGTGAAGGAGGTTCGGACCGTCCTCGAGGAGTCGCAGTTCCGGCACCGGTCGGAGGGGAAGCGCGACCTCCTCTTCCTCGACGAGATCCACCGGTTCAACCGGGCCCAGCAGGACGTCCTCCTGTCGTTCCTCGAGGAGGGGAGCATCGTCTTCATCGGAGCGACGACGGAGAACCCGTCGTTTGCGCTGACCTCGGCGCTCCTGTCGCGCTGCCAGCTGTTCTGCTTCGCCCCTCTGGACGAGGCGGCGGTCCGAGAGGTCGTGCGCAGGACAATCGATCATCCGAACGGCCTCGCCGGGCGATTCTCCGTCTCGTCCGATGCGATCGAGTCGCTGGTGACGCTCGCTGACGGGGACGCGCGCCGGGCGTTGACCGCGCTCGAGCTCGCTGCGACGATCGCGGAGGGGACTGAGATCGACCCGGAACTGATCGCGCGGGCGGTGCAGCGGAAGGGGCTCCGGTACGATCGAGCGGGGGACGAGCACTACAATCTGATCTCGGCGCTTCACAAGTCGGTGCGAAACTCCGACCCGGACGCGACGCTCTATTGGTTAGCGCGGATCCTGGAGGGGGGCGAGGACCCGCGGTTCGTCGCGCGGCGGCTGATCCGCATGGCGTCCGAGGATGTCGGGCTCGCCGATCCGGCGGCGCTGGACCAGGCACTCTCCGCCTGGCGGTCGGTCGAGTCGTTGGGGCTCCCCGAGTGCGATCTCGCCCTTGCGCAGGCTGCGGTCTACCTCGCCTGTGCGCCGAAGAGCAACGCGCTCTACGCGGGGCTCGGCGAAGCAAAGGAGGACGTGCGGGGTCGGCCGACGGAAGAGGTCCCGCTGCATCTGCGAAACGCGCCGACGCGAACGATGCGAGCACTCGGGTACAGCAACGGATATCGGTATGCCCACGACTTCGAGGACGGGATCGCGCCGATGGAGTGCCTTCCGCCGCCGCTTGCGGACCGCCGGTACTATCGGCCGACCAAACGAGGGCAGGAAGCCGAGATCGGCCGACGACTGCAGGAAATCCGCCGTCGGCGCGCCGCGCCCCCGGCGAGCGGTTCGTCGTGGGACCGCCCAGCTACCGGTGATCCTCCTCGCGCTCCAAGTACTGGATGATCGCTTCGACGATCAAGTAGTTCACCGAGCGCTCCCGTTTGCGCGAGAGCTTGAGGAGACGCTCAACGGGGCGATCCTCCGCCTTGCTCTTCGGGATGTAGATGGAGAGCGCATTTGCCCTAGTAACCATGCGTTCTCACCCCCTGGAAACGTATTATGCTTCAATACAGGCGGAGGAACAAGGTCGGGACGTGAGACGAGAAGCGACATGACCGGCCGATCCGCACGCCGGCTACTGGTGGAGATGGCGCTTGATGTCGAGCTTCGCGCTCTTCTCAAACGGCTGATCGACGAGCGAGATCGCCTCCTTGTGCTTGATCCGCTTGAAGACGGCGAGGTTCTCGCTGCGCTCCTTGATTGCCTCCCAAATGCGGTCGAGAGCGGCCGCTTCCGTGTCGATTCCCTGCTCCTTGAGGAGCGCCCAGTTCGGGTAGACCTGCGCGGCGACGATCGGCGCCCCCTGGCGCTGGCCTTCGTAGATCATGATCTCCTCGATCAGCGGGATCGTCACGAGCTCCCACTCGATCTCCTCGGGGTAGACGTTCTTTCCTGTATCCAAGACGATGACGTTCTTCGCCCGGCCGGAGATGGCGATGCGGCCGTTCTTGTACGTCCCGAGATCGCCGGTGTGGAACCACCCGTTCTCCTCGAGAACCTCCGCGGTCGCCTGCGGGTTCTTGTAGTAGCCGGCCATGACGTTCGGCCCGCGGACGACGATCTCCCCGACGCCCTCTTCGTCCGGATCATCGACCCGGACTTCGACCCCCTCGATCGGCCGCATTCCGGGCTCGGTGTCGAACTCCTCGCTCAGGCTGAGGAGCGGCGAGGTCTCGGTCAGGCCGTACCCCTCCATGATCCCGAGCCCGAGCCGTCGGAACCCGGCTGCCACCTCCGGGCTGAGAGGGGCGCCTCCGGACGTGAAGAAGCGGAACTGCGACCCGAACAACTTCCGTCTGATCAGCTTCCCCATCAGTGCTGGCGATGAGCGGTCGATCATCCGCTTGACGAGGCTCGACTGGACTGACCCCCGGATCCGCCCGTGCAGGACGTTGTAGAGCTTCGGCACACCCAGCAGGATCGTCGGACGAGCCTTCAGCATGACCTGGGGGAGGTTCCGGTCGACGGGCGTGTACGTCGTCGTCCCGCCGGCGGCGATCGGGCTGATCAGCGTGATCGTCAGCCCGTAGATGTGGTTCCAGGGGACGATCGACAGGAAGCAGTCCTCGGGGGAGAGGCTGACGGCCCGGACCGCCGTCAGCGCGTTCGACGCGATGTTTGCGTGGGTCAGCATCGCGCCCTTCGCGTTCCCGGTCGTTCCCGAGGTGTACATCAGGATGGCGAGGTCCGTCGGAGCGACCTCGACGCGCGGCAGCGGTGTCTTACCGAGTAAGAGGGCATCGAGGAACAGGATCCGCTCATCGTGGGTCCGGTCCATCGAGACGATGAACGGCGCCGGTGACAGCTGCTCCTCGAGATCAACGAGCTCGTTTGCCTTTCCGCCGGAGACGACGACACCCTTCACCTTCGCCTCGACGAGGATCCGTTCGATCTCGCCCTTCTGCAGCTCCGGGTCGAGCGGAACCACGACCCCTCCGCAGTGCAAGATCGCGAAGAACGCCGTCGCCCACGCCGATCGAGGTTTGGAGATCAGGGCGACCCGATCCCCCGGCTCGACGCCCAGCTCCGTCAGGGACTGGGCAAAGCGGCCGACCATCTCGCTGAGGCGGCTGTAGGTGATCTCGGTTAGGATCATCCGAACAACGCGGCCTCGCTTCCTCTCCTTTGGAATCGGCATCCGCAACGCTACCCGATCGGGGTGAGCGGCCGCGGACTCCTCGAACACCTGGGAAATCGTCGGATACATACGCATCTCCTCCGTTGTCTCGCCGGATCGTCGATCGTGCTGTTCTACCGGGCCGACTCACCCGGACAAGTGCTCCTCCGCCTCGATCGCTGCTGCGGCCCCTTCACCGGCAGCCACGATCGCCTGAGCATATCGGCTCGCATCTACCCGGGCGTCGCCCGCGGCGAAGATCCCGGGGATGTTCGTCCGGAACCGGGTGTCCGTCCGGATATAGCCGTTCTCGTCCAGCGCGATCACACCTCGCAGGAACCCGGTCTGCGGGATGTGGCCGATGTTCACGAACACGCCATCCGCCTCGACGGTCTCGCGCTCACCCGTGGCGAGGTCCCTCAATCGTACGCCGACCACCCGGTCCTCGCCCAATACCTCATCGACGACCCGGTTCCACTGGAAGTCGATCTTCGGGTGCTCCCTCGCGCGCCGCTGCAGAATCGGCGAAGCGCGGAACGCCTTCGGGTCGTCCTCGGGATGGCGGACGACGATGGACACATGCTCGGCAAAGCGGGTCAGGAAAAGCGCTTCTGTTAGGCCGGAGTCCCCCGCGCCGACTTCGATCAGTCGTTTGTCGAGGAAGAAATAGCCGTCGCACGTCGCGCAGTAGGAGACGCCCCGTCCCTGCAGGCGATCCGCGCTCGCGGCCGGGAGCGTCTTCGGCCGCGACCCAGGCGCGAGGATCACCGTCTTCGCGCGGACCGACGACTCCGAAAACTCGATCTGATGCCACTCCCCCCCGGGAACGATCCGGACCACCTCGTCGAGTCGGATGACCGCGCCGAACCGCTCGACCTGTCGCCGGAGCCGGGACATCAACTCGGGCGCACCGATCGACTCCTCGAGCCCGGGCCAGTTCTCGATCAGGTCCGTCTCGTTCAGCTGACCGCCCGGAACGCCCTTCTCCGCGACGAGCGTTGAGAGGAGAGCGCGACCGGCGTATAAGGCCGCCGTCATCCCGGCTGGCCCGGCGCCGATCACGGCTATATCGAATTGCTCGCGTTCGTCCGTCATCATGCGGATTATAGATGAGGTCTACGAGAGGTCAAACGGCTCCAGGGAGAATGCGTCCTTCGTCTTCTCTATCACTTGGTCGACTCTCAGCTTTGCCGCGTCGAGCTGCGACTTCACCCCCGCGGCGAGCGTCAGTCCGGCCTCGAACAGCTCCAGCGCCTCCTCCAGCGGCAGGTCCTCTTGCTCGAGCCGCGCAGCGACGCGCTCCAGCTCGGCCAGCGATTCGTCGATCGTCATTCAGGCGTCACCTCCTCGATCCGAGACGTCAGTCGCCCGGCGGCGAGCCGCGTCTCGATTACCTCACCCGGTCGCGCTTCCTCTGCCGACCGGAGCGGCCGATCTGACCCGCGAACGTATGTGAGCGAATACCCGCGATCGAGCGGCCGGCGCGGGTTGGAGAGCCGAAGGAGATCGGCGCAGCGCGCGCGCCGCTCGCCCCGCCGACGCAAGGCCTCGCTGGTCCGCCGGTGCAGATCGGAGATCGCCGCGTCGAGCCGCTGCTCGAGCGTCTCGATCCGCCGCTGCGGGAGCCGGAACAAGTATCCGCGCAGGCTCGACCCGAAGCGGGTGCTGCGAGCCCGCATGCCGTCGGTGACCGCCCGATGCATCCGGCCGGCGAGGCGGGCCAGATCGGCAGCGAGGTCGTCGCGGCTCGGTGACGAGAGCTCAGCGGCGGCCGACGGCGTCGGCGCCCGGACGTCGGCGACGCCGTCGACGATCGTGACGTCGATCTCGTGTCCGACCGCCGACACGATCGGGATCGGACACGCGAAGACCGCGCGCGCCAGCCGCTCGTCGTTGAACGCGGCGAGATCCTCGACCGAACCGCCGCCGCGGCCGATGATGATCAGATCGAGCGGCGCACCGGACCGCGAGAAGCGCTCCGCGCGGGCGAGCGCCGCGACCAGCTCATCTGGTGCTGTCTCGCCCTGAACGGACGACGGGAAGAGAAAGACGTCTGTCAGTGGCCAGCGGCGGGCGAGGACCGAGAGAATGTCCCGGATGGCCGCGCCGCTCGGCGAGGTAATCACCCCGATCCGCCGCGGATATCGCGGCAGCGGGACCTTGTGTTCCGGCGCAAAGAGCCCCTCGCCCTGCAGTCTGCGCTTGAGCTGCTCGACCGCCGCCTGGAGCGCGCCCGCACCGACGAGCTCGACGACCGACGCGATGAACTGGTACCGTCCTCGCGGCTCGTAGACCGTCAGCTTCCCGAGCGCGAGGACAACGGTCCCCGGCGTCAGGGCGGCTGTGTTCGTGAGCGGGATCCGGCTGCGGAAGCGAACGGCGCTGATCTCGCAATCGTCGTCCTTCAGAGTGAAGTAGAAGTGCCCCGACGGCGCCAGCGTCCCCTCGGCGATCTCCCCCTTCACCCAGATCGACGCGAAGTTGCCCTCCAGCAGGCGGCGGGCGGCGACGTTCAGTTCGGATATCGTGTAGACGCGATCGTCGAGCATCACAGCGGCGTAGAGTGTACCGGCGGCCGAGGGGGAGCGAAAGAACCGCCAACGGTTGAAACGTTGCGGCCCGGCGACTAAAGTCTCCCCATGAGCGGCGGCGGCCGGTTCCCTGCGTCGATGCGCCTGAAGCGAAGAGACGACTTCCGCCGAGTCTACCGAAAAGGTGCGATCTGGAAGGGGACCTGCGTCTCGATTCACATTCTCCCCCGGGAGAGCGGGCCGCGCTTGGCGATCGTCGTCCCGCGTCGATGGGGCAACGCGGTCGCCCGCAACCGGATGAAGCGGCTCGTCCGGGAGGCGTTCCGCCGGCGGGCCGCGAAACTACCCGCGGTGGACCTGATCGTCCGTGCGGAGCCAGGCGGACGTGCACCGCGCGTCGAAGAGCTGGAAGGGATGATCGTCCGCGCTGTCGAGGCGACGATCGGACCGGAGGTGAACGGATGAACAAAGAGGCGATCCACCTCACCAACGAGGGACACCGCTTGATGCAGCAGGAGCTGGAACAGGCCGAGAAGATTCTCTACGAGGAGATCCCCGAGAAGCTGAAAGCGTCGAAGATCAACGGAGGGGACCTGCGCGAGAACAAGGAGTACATGTACCTGCAGAGCCAGCAGCAGTACTACGAGCGCGAAGTCCGCCGCCTCCAGTCGATCCTCGAGGTCGCAGAGATCATCCCCGACGAGGAGATCAGCCGCGAGCAGATCGGGATCGGTTCCAGCTTCATCCTCCAGGACCTCACGATCAAGGAGAGCGGGACGTTCACCTTGGTCAGCCAGGTCGAGGTCGATCTCGAGAAAGGAAAGATCTCCGTCGCGTCCCCCGTCGGCAAGCTCCTCCTCGGGAAGAAGGAGGGGGATGAGGTCACCGCCCGCCTCCCGTGGGGGAAGTCGCGGTTCCGGGTCATCGCGATCAAGTAGCCGGCCGGAGCGCCCATGTCCGACCCGTTGATTCAATCCCGATTAGAGAAGCTGGCCGCGTGGCGCGCCCGGGGCGTCGACCCGTACCCGGCCCGCGTCCCGCCGATCGCGCAGATTCGCGAGGTCCGCGAGCGGTTTGCAGAGCTTGACCCGCAGGCCCAGAGCGGCGCGAGCGTGACGATCGCTGGCCGCGTCACCGCGTTCCGCCGGATGGGGAAGGCATCGTTTCTCGACCTGCGAGACGGGTCCGGCCGGTTCCAAGTGCACGCCACGATGGATCGGTTGGGGGAGAACGGCTACGCGGGGATCTGCGACCTCGACATTGGAGATCACCTCGCTGTCTCGGGGGAGGTCTTCCGGACGAAGCTCGGCGAGCTGACCGTCGCGACCGCCGAGTGGACGCTCCTGTCGAAGGCGATCCGCTCGCTCCCGGAGAAGTGGCACGGCCTGAAGGATGTCGAGCTCCGGCACCGGCACCGGTCGCTCGATCTGATTGCCAACGACGAGGTCCGGCAGCGGTTCGTCGGCCGCCCGCGGATGATCGCCGCGTTTCGTCGAGAGCTCGACGAGCGCGGCTACCTCGAGGTCGAAACGCCCACAATGCAGCCGATCCCGGGCGGAGCGGCCGCACGCCCTTTCATCACTCACCACAACGCGCTCGATGTAGATCTCTATCTCCGGATCGCGCCGGAGCTCTACTTAAAGCGGCTCGTCGTCGGCGGGTTCGACCGCGTCTACGAGCTCGGCAAGTGTTATCGAAACGAAGGGGTCTCGACCGAGCACAACCCCGAGTTCACGATGCTCGAGCTCTACCAGGCGTACGCCGACTACGAAGAGATGATGCGGCTCGCGGAGACGCTGATCGGAGCGGGGCTCGCCGCGACCGCCGGGTCGATGACCGTCGTATTCGGCGGGAACGAGATCCACTTCACGCCGCCGTTCCGGCGCGTTTCGATGCTCGAGGCGATTGAAGCGCACTCAGGAATCGCCCTCTCCGCATTCTGCGCCGAAGACGTGCTTCGTCAGGCGTCGGCGCGCGGGATCGGGCTGCCGAACGCGCCCTTCGGGAAGCTCGTAGAGGAGCTCTTCGAGCGGTTCGTCGAGCCGACGCTCATCCAGCCGACCTTCGTCTGCGACTACCCGGTCGACGTCTCGCCGCTCGCCAAGCGAACGGCCGGCGACGAGCGGCTCGTCGAGCGGTTCGAGCTGTTCGCGGGCGGCCTGGAGATCGCCAACGCGTTCACCGAGCTGAACGACCCGCTCGACCAGCGCCGCCGGTTCGAAGAGCAGGACGCCCGCCGGCGGGCGGGGGACGAGGAGGCTCAGTGGATCGATGAGGACTTCCTGTTCGCGCTCGAACACGGGCTCCCGCCGACCGGTGGAATGGGAATGGGGGTCGACCGGCTGGCGATGCTCTTCACCGGCGCCGAGTCGATCCGCGACGTGATCCTGTTCCCAGCGATGCGTCCGCGGGAGGACGCGTCATGACGGAGCGGAGCCGCTGGATCGACCGCGTCGATGACGCGTTCGAGGAACTGCTCCTGTGGGACGAACGGATGATGCGGAATATCGGGGACCACCCGTTCCTCCGCCTGTTCTCCCGTGTCTTCCTTGCCGCCACGTACCTCGGCGACGGGTACTTGTGGGGCGGGTTGGCGCTCGGCCTGATCGTCTTCGGGCGGCCCGTCGACCGATTGAACGTCCTGATCGGCCTCGGCGTGTCGATCGTCAACGTCGCCGCTTTCCGGTTTCTGAAGCTCCTCTACGAGCGAGAGCGCCCGGTCCCGCTTGAGCCCGGTCTCCGGTCGCGGCTGATCGACTCGTACTCGTTCCCGTCGGGGCACGCGACGACGTCGTTCGGCCTCGCGTGGGTCGTCTCCGCCGCTTATCCCCATCCGGCGATCCAGGCGGCGGCGTACTTCGCGGCGGGGACAATCGCGCTCTCCCGAGTCTTCGTCAAGGAGCACTACCCGCTCGACGTCCTCTTCGGCGCCGCGCTCGGATCGGTCGTCGCGGCATACCTGTTCCCGTTTTTCAAGTGGTTGTTCCTTTGAAAAGCGATCCCCCGATTGATTAGAATTCGAGGCGTTGCGCCGAAGTGCGCGCGTAAGGAGTGTTCGATGAAGCATCACATTTCCAGCCGTGCTGCCGGTGCGAAGCGGTCAGCGATCCGCGAGCTGCTGAAGCTGACCGAGCAACCCGAAATCATCTCGTTCGGCGGAGGGCTTCCCGCGCCGGAAACCCTACCACACGAGGAACTGGCCCGGATCGCGGCCGACGAACTGCAGAACAACTACCACGACGTTCTGCAGTACAGCACGACAGAAGGGAGTCGCCGACTGCGCAGAGCAGTCGGCGACTGGCTCCGCCCGCAGGGGGTCGACGCGACCATGGAGGAGATCCTGGTCACGACGGCCTCCCAGCAGGGCTTGGACCTGATGTGCAAGGCGTTCTTCGACCCCGGGGACGCAATCTTCTGCGGACTCCCCACGTACCTCGGCGCCGTTCAGGCATTCTCGCTCTTCCAACTGACCAAGATCGGGATCCCCCTGTCGGAGGAGAACGGGATGGACCTCGATGTGCTCGAGAAGCGGATCACCAATGCCCGAGCGGCCGGAACGCAGCTCCGCGGGATCTACGTCGTTCCGAACTTCCAGAACCCAAGCGGGATCACGATGGGCCTCGAGAACCGAAAGCGCCTCCTCGAAATCGCCCGGCGGGAGGATCTCCTCGTCTTCGAGGACGACCCGTACGGACAGCTCCGGTTCGCGGGTGAGTCAATCCCGCCGATCGCCAGCATGGACCCCGAAGGGCGGGTCGTGATGCTCGTCAGCTTCTCGAAGATGATCTCCGCCGGGCTCCGGCTCGCGTTCATGGTCGCCCGGGGCGACCTGATGGACGCACTCGTCCGCGCCAAGCAGGCGACCGACCTGTGCACTTCGAAGTTCACCCAGGTCCTCGTCCAGCGGTTCATCACCGAGTACGGCCTCGAGCGGCACCTCGAGGAGATCCGGCCGGTCTACCGGGCGAAGCGGAACGCGATGCTCCGCGCGCTCGAGACCCACATGCCCGATGACGAAGGCGTGCGTTGGACGAAGCCGGAGGGCGGGCTCTTCATCTGGATGTGGCTCCCCGACGGGATCGACACCGAGCGGATGCTCGAGCGGGCGATGAAGCACAAGGTCGCCTACGTCCCCGGCGCCGCTTTCTACGTCGACGGGACCGGGCAGAATACGCTTCGCCTGGCGTTCTCGGCGATGGATGAGGCGAAGATTGAAGAGGGGATCCGGCGGCTCGCCCTCGTCGTCAAGGAGGAGATCGCGGCGCTGAAAGTGCCGACGCGCACGTAACGCGCCGGCCTGCGGAACGGAGGAGCGGGGGCGCTCGGACCCTCGAGCGTCCCCGCTCTCGCTTCTCGAAGCGTCGATTTGCTCAGAGGATCCCGGCCGGCGCAGCACGGACGAACGCGGCCGTCAGCCGGACGGTGTTCTCGAGGTCGTTGAGCCGCAGCGTCGAGATCGGCGAGTGGATGAACCGGCACGGGACCGAGACGACGCCGGCCAACACGCCGCCCCGCGAGAGGTGGATCTCGCCGGCGTCCGTCCCGCCGTAGGTCGGGAGCTTGTACTGGTACGGGACCGCCGCCTCGTCCGCGACACGTTCGAGCGCCTGCACGATCTTCGGGGAGACGATGATCGACCGATCGGCGACGCTGATCGCCGGACCGCGTCCGAGCCGGACCGGCTGGCTCTCCTCCGGGACCCCAGGCATGTCGGCCCCGATCGTCCCTTCGATCGCCAGCGCGAGGTCGGGGCGGATTCGGTAGGCGGCCGTGCGCGCTCCGCGCAGGCCGACCTCCTCGCCGAAGACGAACGCGAAGACCGTCGTCATAGGCGGTCTCTCCTCCCCCATCCGGTGGGCCGTCTCGATCAGAACGGCGCACCCGGCCCGGTCGTCGAACGCCTTCCCGGTGACGGTTCCCTCCTGGAGCTCGGTGAACGGGTAGTGGACGGTAAACGGGTCGCCGATCCGGATCCCGAGGTCGGCTGCCTCCTGTCGCGACGTCGCCCCGACATCGACGAACATCTTCTCCATCGGGATCGGCAACTTGCGCTCCTCCGGGGTCAGGATGTGCGGCGGCGCGGTCCCGATCACCCCGTGGCGGCGCGCGCCCGAGCGCGTGAGGATCTCGACCCGGTGCCCGGGGACGATCCGCTCGTCCCACCCGCCGATCGGCGCGAACCGCAGGAACCCCTTCTCGTCGATCCACTTCACGATGAACCCGATCTCGTCCATGTGGGCGTCGAGCATCAACACGCGCTCGTCCCGCCCTCGGCGGGTGGCGATCAAGTTCCCGAGCGGGTCGACCGTCACCTCGTCGACGAGCGGCGTGATCCGCTCGACGATCAGAGACCGGACCTCGTCCTCGAACCCCGAGACGCCGAACGCGTCGGAGAGCTCGCGTAGCAAGTCGATCATCGGCATGTCGTGTCCTCCTCCCGGCGATGCGGAGAGTATAGGTGCGGTGCGGACGTCGCTCCACCGATGGCTCCTACGGCGGGGGCGGGGCGTCGGGGACGACGCGGGCGACGATCCGCTCGGCGATCGAGAGCGGAATCCCGGCCCGCTCTGCGATCTCGTTCGGTGAAGCCCGCGCGATCCGCTCGACCGAGCCGAACGCGCGGATCAGCGCGCTCTTTCGCTTCGGACCGACCCCCGGAATCTCATCGAGGACCGACGAGAAGCTCCGCCGTGTGCGGAGCCGGCGGTGGTAGCTGATCGCGAACCGGTGCGCCTCGTCGCGGATCTGGCGGAGCAGGAGGAGAGCCTCGCTCTCCGCCGGGAGGGCGAGCGGCCCCGGCGCGCCCGGCACGATCACCTCCTCGTGGCGCTTCGCCAGCCCGATCGTCTCCATCCCCTCGATGTTCAGCGCCTCGAGCACCCGGAGCGCCACCCCGACCTGCCCCTTCCCACCGTCGATCAACAGCAGGTCCGGGAACTCCGAGAACTTCCCCCGCGAGACCGTCGGGTCGGTCAACTCGGCGAGCCCCCGGCGGAACCGGCGGCGGAGGACCTCCTCCATCATCGCGTAGTCGTCCGGCTTCCCGGAGAGATGAACCTTGAACCGGCGGTACGCGTCGCGCCGGGGCCGGCCGCTCTCGAAGACGACCATCGACCCGGTTGCCTCGCCGCCCTGCGTGTTCGAAATGTCAAACGCCTCGATTCGCTGCGGGAAGCTCGACAGGGAAAGGATCTCGGCGAGCTCGAAGAGCGCCGCCGACGCCTCCGGGCGGAGCGCCTCGCGGCGCTGCTCCCCCTTCATCGCGAAGCGGGCGTTGTCGATCGCCATCTCCACCAGCCGGCGCTTCTCGCCGCGCTTCGGCGTCCGCACCGCCGCGCGCGATCCGCGGAGCGAAGAGAGCCACGACGAGATCTCCGCGGCGCCCTCCACCTCCGCGGGGAGGAGGACCTCCTTCGGGATCGAGGTCGCGTTCGCGTAGTACTGCGTGAGGAACGACTCGAGGACCTCCGGCTCCTCCGCGCCGGCCGGCGCCCGCAGGTGGAACGTCTCGCGCCCCGAGAGCCGCCCGCCCCGGACCTGGAAGACCTGGGCCGACGCGCGGTCAGCCTCGACCGTGATCCCGATCGCATCGCGATCGACGAGGTCCGATAGTGTCACCGACTGCCGCTCGAGGCTCCTCGTGAGCGCGTCGATCCGGTCCCGGAGGCCCGCCGCCCGCTCGTACTCGCGCGCCACTGCGGCCGCCTCCATCTCCCGGCGCAGCCGCCGGACCAACCCGCCGATCCGCCCCTCGAACAGGAGCACCGCCCCGTCGACCGCGTGAGCGTACTCCGCCTCGGTAACGAGCCCCGCGCACGGCCCGAGACAGCGGCCGATGAAATGGTTCAGGCACGGTCGGCGGGGCGTTGGGAGCGGGAGCGAGAGATTGCACGTCCGGATCGGGAAGAGCTTCTGCGCCAGCTTCAGCGTCGAGCGCATCGCCTTCGCGTTCGTGTACGGCCCGGAGTACCGGGCGCCGTCCGTCCCGCGGCGACGGACGATCACGACCCGCGGAAACGGCTCGTCGGTGATCTTCAGGTAGGGATAGCGCTTGTCGTCGCGCAGACGGGCGTTGTACGGCGGCTGATAGCGCTTGATCAGACTGTCTTCGAGGAGGAACGCCTCCGCCTCGGTCGACGTCCGGATCACCTCGAGGTCGTCGATCTCGTTCACCAGTGCCCGCGTCTTTGCCGTCAGCCCGTTTGGAGATCCGAAGTACGACCGGACTCGAGACCGAAGCGCCGCCGCTTTGCCGACGTAGAGTACTTCGCCGGCGGCGCTCTTCATCAAGTAGACGCCCGGCTCCGCCGGGAGACCGTCGATCTTCTCCGCGATCCGCTCGTTCATTCCGGTTCCCCGCCGCCATAGTAGTCCCAGGAAACGCCTAGCTCAAACGCCGATCCGCGCGGCAGATCGAGAAATCTCGGCCCCACACCCTCTTCACATCTTTCCCATCCGCGGTTCACGGAAGGGGGGTATTCTGCGGGCGGTTGAACCAAGAGAGAGCAACCACAACAGACACGTACCTCCTTACCTGTCGATGGGAGCTAGAAGGGAGGGACCCCACAAGGGCCCCTCCCTTACCCATTCTTGACGACACCCGCGGTTGATCGCCCCTCACAGCGGACTATAATGCGATTTGGAACTCAACTGGGGGTGTAGCTCTAACGGGAGAGCGCCCGCCTTGCACGCGGGAGGATGGCGGTTCGAATCCGCTCGCCTCCACCAGATGCCACTGAATGGAGAACCGGGGAGATTGACTGCTCGGTTCTCTCACTATCAGGAGGGCAGATCGCTGCATCGACATCCCAAGGATCTCGCGCTGCTCTGAGCTAACATCTGCGATTCAAGAGCAAAGGCCTGACCCCATTTCCGCAGTAGAGAACTCGATCGTGAGATGCGTCTTGCGGAAGAACTCCTCCGGGTCCAGGTAGACCTCCGGCGCGGTCCCTTGAACGACGGCCCAGAGGTTCGCCGCGAAGACTGCCTTCGCCAACCGCCCTTCGCGGATGTCCTGGGGAGGGGTTGCAACCGCGTACCACGGCTTCAGGTTGTTCATCTACTCTTCCTCACCAAGCCATCCCTCGGCGACCCGGATGAACTCGTCGGCCCAATCACAGGCCCATTCAGCCTGCTCCTCAGAGATATGCGCCTCGAGCCCGTAGTCGCCGATGTTCCGCAGGTTCTGGGCGGCGATGAGCCATTGGTGGAACTTGGCGTCGATCTTGCCCGTCTTCGCGAAGAGACGCCCGAACGCGGCGATCACCGCTGCGTGGCTCCTGTACGACTCCCCAAGGTGCGCGAGCAAAGCTTCGGCGACGTAGAACATCGCGTAGTACGCCCGCGATGCCGCGAAGTCCGGGAACCCGTCCCGCAGCGTGCCGCGGGCCGCTCTCACACTGTCTCGGGCCCTTGCGAGCAACGTCTCGATCTCGCTCATACCACCAACGCCTCTCGTCGCACGTTCATCAGGAACGGGGTGCTGCGCGTCTCGTAGTCCACCCGCGTCACGAAGGCGGTGGAAACGACCACGTCGTGCTCCAAGCTGACTGCTGCCGAGACCCCGGCCGTCCGAAGCACCAGCTCCCCGTATTCAAACGGCTGCCTCATGATGCACAGGACATCGATGTCGGATTCCGGTGTCGCCTCGCCGCGCGCCTGCGAGCCGTAGAGGACGACGGAATCGAGCGCGTCTCCGAGAACCTCGCGAAGGTACTCGCGGTACTGCGCTACGATCTCCCGCACACGTTCTCTTGACTCCATGTCAATCACTACGTCGCCTAGAATAGTCGCTGTTGGGCTTCCTTGAAAGTCTCGTGCTTCCCCTCCGCGCAGCGTGGGCCGCTCGGAGAGCAGTGCGCTCACCAGTTTCCAGTCCTCCAGATCGCGCGGCAGAACCTCGAACAATGCCTGCGCCAGCTTCCAGAATGGGCCATCTTCCAGGAGATCGCGTTCAGCGAGATACGAAACGAGCTCCGAGCGCTTCTCCTCTCTCCACAGAAACAGGCTGCGATGAAGTGCATCGATTAGCGGTGCGCTCGGATCGCTCCCAAGACCTCGCCGGTCGGCCCGATCTCGGAGGAGGGCTAGCCTCGATTTCCACGGTACCGAGTTCTGCTAACGCGAAGCCGCGGCACCGGCCCGCTGATGCGCGTGTCCTCGCACCAGCTAGGGTAGCCGGAGGATGAGCTTCTTGCCGAAGAACCAAGGCATGGGCGTCGGTCGATCGATGAACCCAGTCTCGGCGAGAATAGGGTTGTGGGCCCGCTTGTCCAACGTCACCACGACCTCGTGGTCCGTGATCCGGGGACCCTGCCGCCGACGTTGAGGAGGTGGGCGAACAGGGTCTTGACCTGCGCGCGGCGGTAGTTCTCGGGCAGCCGCTCGGCAAGCATGCGGTACAGGGCACTGCCCATGAGGGTGACCTGGAGGTCGAAGTCGACTTTCAAGTCGATCATCGAGGAGAGCGCGTCGAGGTGGAAGAAGTGGATCGCTTCGGCGATCCCGTTCTCGATCAGCATACGCTTGGCGTAGCGGATGATAAGGGAAGCGGGCCCACTGTGAAAGTCGCTGGTGAGCAGGATGGTCGGCTCCTCGTGGCCGAGGTCGGTGATGGAGAGCTTGGAATCGGGGACATAAACCGTATTTCTCCGCAGCCGAGTGCGATCCGCTCCCCGCAACGCTCCGCGGATTCAAGATGTGGAAATCCCGCCAGTCAAGACCTCACGGGGCGGGAACCCCTCCCCTCCGACCGCCGCTACGGCCCGAGCTTCGTGCACATCGACGGACTCGGGAATAGGGCTCGCAGTACGAGGTCCAGAATCAGGTTTATGTCCCCGCATTTACGCGGCTGGTGACGTGATGCACCGCGTCTTCGTACTCGATTCTCAGCGGACGCGCCATGCAGGCAGTGTAGCACACGGAAGCCTAAGAATCAAGATCTGACCCCGAACAAGGCAGGTTCGGGAGTGATCTTGAGATACAATCTGACGTTGGAGGACGGATCATGGATTCGAAGTACGAGATCATCTTCTGGAGCGCAGAGGACGAAGCCTTCATTGCGGAGGGCCCGGAACTCCCGGGTTGCATGGCGGATGGCAGCAGCTATCAGGAGGCCTTGGCGAATGCCCAGCAGGTCATCGAGGAGTGAATTGCCATGGCCAGGGAACTCGGGCGACCTGTTCCGGAACCGAGGGGGCGTCTCGCCTACGCTTGATCCGCGGGAGCTCAAGCCATCGCGTGCACACGCCTCGATGCGGGACGGACGACCGGAGGGTTACGTCAGCATGGACAACGGAGAGAATGATCGAAAACTCCGGGGGGCTCGCCCGAACAGGATCTGGTCGGATGATGAGATCCATGCGCTGGCGAGGAGCTTGCATGACGTTCTTCCTCAACCGATCGTCGATCGACTGCGGCTCTCCGGGCTGGATGCGGAAGAGCACCTGCGCTTCATGCCCGTCGCCCGCTCCCTGATCAAGCGAAGGAAAGCCGCGAGCTTGGACATCAAGACCGTGGCGCGGCAGCTCAAGGTTCCTCAGTATCGCCTGCGCGACATCGAATCAGGAAACGTGAGCCGGATCGTGCCGGACATGCTCATCGCCTACATCGAGCACATGCAGTTGACGGGATGGTTCGCTCGATGGAAGGAAACGAACGCGGAACTCGCCGGGCGCATCGGGCTTCAGGACTAGCTCGGCGGGCAGGCGCTGGCCCATTCTAGCGAAGCGCCGGCTGACGCAGCGTGCGCCTGAGCATGAGTGAGGGAGTTCTCGGATCGGAGTCGAACGTATGGCATTCAGAGAATCAGAAGCGAGAGAATGTGAGCGGATCATCCACGCATTCGTCGAACGACGACGGCCCGCGCCCCAGATTCGGCGGGAACTGGATCTCGGCTATCGTTTGACGGATCAGAGCGTTGAGATCTTCGAGATCCGCCCCTACTGGAAGGACCCCAATGAGACCCTTGAAATCAAGGTGGCGAAGGCGACCTACGTTCGATCGCGCGACGTCTGGCGCATCTTCTGGCTCCGACGAGATCTCAAGTGGCATCGGTATGATCCAGCCCCAGAAGTGAAGCGACTCGAGGGGTTCGTTGCCATCGTGGATGAAGACAAGTACTGCTGCTTCTTTGGGTAGCTGTCACCGGGCGCTCAAGAGCGACCACCTGTTGGCAGCTGAAGGCTGGCCAGTCAGGGGCACTGAACTCGTAGCGCATTTGACCCTGTTCTGTCAACACGCTGGCGGCTTGCTTGCTGCGAAGGTCTCTCCTTTGCTGCATTCGGTAGCTCTATCCTCGCGGATGAATGACCTCGGCACGGTGGAGGAAGCAGTCGAGGAGGTCCCGCGCCGACGGTGTCCCCCGAGACCCGTCGCCAGTCCTGGGCAGCGAGACTTGACTTCTACGCTTGATGCACTCTCCGCTCTGTGCTGGCGCATATCTGCAATTGCCTTTCTGTGAGCGAAGGGATACGATTCGTATGTGAACGCAAGGAATAGCAGTAATGGCATCCGCTCAGCATAGAGGAGGGATGGATCGTGGATCCCACAGCTGGCCGAACTGTGGACTTGTCGTTTAGGCTCAGCGGGGGCTCCATTCCTGTCGACCACGGGTATTCTCTCTACGCTGCGATCTCACAGCATCTGCTCGGCATCCACGGTGATCGTCAGATTGGCATTCATCCCATCTATGGGAATCTCATTGGGGACCGCAAGCTGACACTCACCCAGAACAGCCGTCTTGTCTTGAGGTTGCCTGTCGACCGAATTCCGGATGCGATGGTCCTCGCCGGCACGACCCTCGATGTTGCGGGCCATTCACTGAGGGTCGGGGTGCCTACAGTGCGGGCCTTGGTTCCTGCCGCAGCAGTCTCCAGTCGGCTTGCTGTGATCAAGGGGTTCATGGAGGCCGAGCCGTTTCTCGACGCCGTCCGGCGACAGCTTGCGGCACTTGATGTTCACGGCGAGCCGTTTCTCCTTCCTACTGGTGATGCGGTTGAAGCCAACCAGGCCAGGGATGGAGGGACTCAGTCGCCTTGGATCCGTCGAACGCTCCGCATCCGGGACAAGGAGGTCGTTGGATTTGCCGTTCGAGTGGAACGACTCACGGCGGACGAGGCGATTCGCCTCCAAGAGCACGGCATCGGCGGGCGGCGGCGGTTTGGTTGCGGAATCTTCGTGCGGTCCCTCAATACCGTGGAGGAATCTCCCTGAGATGGCTATGCCGACTGGGCTCTTGGCCAAGCATGTCGACGAAGCTGACCCGATTCCTGAACGAGCGAGCTTTGTTGGGCATGCTGTTGCTGTGTCGCAGGCAGCTGAGGTCTCTTGCGGGCTGAGTCTCCCACAGATCGTTCAGTCGCTCAAGCTGCCTGAGAAAGAAGCTGGCAGGCTCCCCCTGCTACTCCGTGTCTCTGCTCTGTTGCACGATCTCGGCAAGGCCAACGAACACTTTCAGCAGATGGTACGCAGACAGCGTATCATACCACAAGCCATACGCCACGAAGCTATCTCCTATTGGCTGATTCGCGACGAGCAGCTTCGCACAGCACTGGGCCTCTCTGATGATGAGATTGACCTATTAGCATGGGCAGTGCTCGGACACCACCGCAAGTATCCCGATCAGGTCGATCGAACAGGCTGCGGATCGCACGTACGTCTGTTTACCTCCCACCCCGATGTCCGCCGCCTACTCAGTATTGTAGCAGCAACTGTCAACCGACCTGCCATAGCCAGCTTGCCAGATAGTCTAAGCCGCGTAGGACATTGTGGCATCGACCGTCAACTGCGGCGGGACGAACTTGACGCGGAGCTGGAAGTGCAGGGATGGCCGCGATCTCGGAAAGCACTTCTGGCTGGTCTCAAGGCAATGCTCATTACTGCCGATGTCCTTGGATCCATCGCCATCGATGATCTAAATCTTCTCCATCAATGGACGAAGGAAGCGCTTAGTAGTACTTGCCAGCCGGCGGATCTCAAGTGTATCGCGCGGCTGCGGCTCGCCAGCTACCCTCCGCGAGCCTTTCAGATTGCAATGGGATCTAGCGAGCATCGCTTGACGCTCGTTCGCGCCGGCTGCGGATCTGGCAAGACGGTTGGTGCGTATCTCTGGGCTGCCCACCATGCCATCGGGCGGAAGCTGTTCTTCTGCTATCCAACGACCGGCACTGCAACCGAGGGGTATCGCGACTACCTCCAAGATCCCGAGACAGATGCCGGCCTTAGTCACAGCCGGGCTGACATAGACATGCGTCTCCTTGATCTTGGTGACCATGCGGAACCGGGAGAGGATCCGATGGCTCCACTTCGTTCGCTGTGTCAGTGGCCAAGAAAGATCATCAGCTGCACCGCCGATACGGTCCTCGGTCTTGTGCATAACGCCCGAGTGAGCATCTACGCATGGCCATGTATCGCAAACGGTGCCTTCGTCTTCGATGAGATTCACGCGTACGACGATCGCCTGTTCGGTTCTCTCTTGAAGTTCCTTGACATTATGCGAGGAGTGCCTTGTCTACTGATGACGGCGTCTCTTCCAAACGACAGGCACGAGGCGCTGGAAGAGATCGCGGACGGAACCGAAGAAGCTCTTGGATCCATCAGGGGCCCTATCGATCTTGAGAAACTCCCTCGCTATCGCCGAGATTACTCCGAGGATCCGGCAAGCTTTACACGTCAGGTCCTTGCGAGCGGTCATAAGGTGCTGTGGGTGACCAACACTGTCAGCCGCTGTCTCCAGGTGGCTGATGTCCTGCAGGATCTCAAACCGATTGTGTACCACAGTCGCTTCCGGTACGTCGACCGCGTCGCACGGCATGCCGATGTCATTTCTGCCTTTCGCAGCAAGGGATCGGCCCTTGCCGTCTGCACACAGGTGGCAGAGATGAGCCTTGACCTCAGCGCCGATCTTCTGATCACAGATCTCGCGCCGATTCCCGCACTCATCCAACGCCTTGGCCGACTGAATCGTCGCAGTACACCGGAAGTCCCGCTCCCTCCGCGGCCATTCATCGTTCTTACCGAGGTTCGGGCTGCACCGTACAACGAGGATGCCCTCACGGAAGCGCAAACCTGGTTGGACGCCTTCGGGGATGTCCCCGTCTCGCAACGTGATCTTGTCGAATCATGGGAGCCTAAACATGCATCGACTCCGCGTCCGTTGGAGAGTGTCTGGTTCGACCACGCGATGGATGCCCAGCCGAGGCACATCCGCCAAGGAAACTTCAGTATCACAGTGCTGTTGCCAGATGACGTCGATCGCGTTCGGAACTGGCCTAATCGCATTGGGGAATTCGCCATCCCGATGCTTCCGTCGCCGCGAGACTGGCAGGAGTGGCCGTCTCTAAGCTATGCCTACATTCCCCCCAGCAAGGCCATCTACTATGACCCTTATCGAGGTGCTCAATGGCAGCTGTGAGTAGCGTTCGCCTAGAGCTTTTCGGTCCCGGAATGACCCGCATTCACCGCGCGGGTCTCCTTGGTTTGGTGAGTACGCTACGGTGGATCGAGCGCAACGTCCCCAAGACCGAGCACCCCCCCGGAGTGTGGATGATTGAACCCTACGCCCTCGTTCTAGATTGGCACGAGCCGGAGAATGCTGAGGCTTTCTTCACGCGACTGTACGAACTCTCCTTCCAAAGGCGAGATGGGCAGTACTACTTACCGGGCCAGTTTCCTCTCGGTGACCCGCATCCCTCTGTTCTGGCCAAGCTACACGTAGCCTTGGCACGGACCTTCTATGCCCACGGTCCCACCACCCGCGGCAAGAAGCTTAGAACCCACGTGGTCACCGTGACCATCGATGAGGAAGACACGATCATCACCTACGACGTCTGGGAGAAGTTCAGACATGCCGAAGCCGTGGTTGACCTTCTGGCCGGCAAGGCCTACAAGGGGGAGACTGGGCGACGGTTGTCTCCTAAGCCGGTCGCATACAAGAGCGCCATCGTCCCAGGAGCGTTCGCCAGACATGAGATGCACAAGAACACGGTTCCCCGTGAAGCTGTGCAGAATGTCCTATGCCTTCACTTTGCTATTGTCGGCTGCCAGTCGCTTCTTGGCCCTGGCTCGTCTGGCGTTCTGGTGGTCCCGGAGCCGCGAGACTTGGCCAGTGCTGGGCGCACTCGACAAGCTCTCGTCCCTCGAACGGCGACTCAGTGTCACGTAAGCGGCGCGGCGGACGCTGTGCTCCAAGCGGAATTGCGTCTCCGGATGACGACAGCCGCCGATGTAGGGGGCATGCCTTCCTGTACTGGCACCATTATGGTCACGAAGCCGTGGGCGAGGCAAATCAAGATCCGCAGCAGCATCTGTGTGGCGCGCCCTGACGACAAGGACCTCGATCGCTATGAGACCATCCTCCAGGCGATGCCAACCCGACGCATCCGCCGGCGATCGCCCGATGCGAAGGACCCGGCAACTCACTTCTGGGTCGCGAGCGAATGTCGCAACCTGTTCGCCCAGAACCTAGCAGAGAACCACCGGTGGTACAACGGATTCCATGGACGGTTCATCAACAATGACATCACGGCCCAGACTCTCTACGAACGAAAGGAGCTTCAGACCATGGTGAAAGACATTCAGTGGGATGAGGACGCTGAGCGTGCACTGGTTGCGACCGTGCATGAGGCACTGCGCCGACGCTACGGAGCCATCGCCACGGAGAACGAGGAAAATCCGGTGGCGATGCGAAAGAGGATGAGTCGGGAGTTCGATCGATGGCGGTTGGGATTCGCCGGAGCCAAGACGCAGGCTACCTTCCGCCACGTGATCACCGACTTATGGAGCCGGGCCGGCGGGGTGCGCGAGTTACGCGACAGCTGGGAGCAGCTACTTCCATTCCTCAGCGAAGCCCGGTGGCAGCACGGTCGAGATCTCGCATTGCTAGCGCTGGCTAGCTACCGTGGCCGAGGTGCGGACGAGGTCTCGTCTGACGATCAAGTCCAGAAAGAGAGGTGAAATATGAGTATGCACGTGTTCGGAGCTGTTGTCACCCACCATGGAACCGCGGCCAACAACCGCGGGGAAACTGAAGGGAACATCACAACTCTGCAGAAACTCGTTTGGCACGGTCAAGTACACAGCACGGTTAGCGCCGAGGCCATCCGCTTTGCTCTACGTAGACGACTGATCGACGCCGGTCACACCAGCAACCGAATCTGGGACGAGGATGCTAGAAGCAACGAGTGGCGTGACGCGACGTTTGAAGACTGGAAATCGGGCGGCAGCAAGTTCATCGATGACGACCTTCTCGGGTTCATGAGCGCAAAGGCAGCCAAGGAAGAGAACACGAAAGGCAGCGCCGAAGTGCACCGGGGTATCCTCGAGGTAACCCGCGCGATCTCGCTGACGCCCTGGCCTGGCGATGTCACGTTCAACGCTGCGTCCATTGAAGCCACACCCTCAGCAGCCAAGAAGGGGAGTAATCCCGTTCCCTACGGCACCGAGGTTCATGCTACGCGCTATCAGTATGGCTTTGCGATGACCCCAGAACGGCTCCGCCAGCCCGAAAGAGCTATCGCTGCCCTGGAAGCAATCGCCAGTCTTGGCGAAGTGGCAGGAAACCACGGCCGATTCCTATTCGACTTTAGCCCTGATAGCATTGTCCTGCGGATCACACCAGATCCCGCGCCCCGTCTCCTATACACGTTCTCGCTTGATAAAGGGAACAGGGTTGCGGTGGGGGGGCTGGTTTCGAAGGTCGACGCGGGTGACATCGAAGGGGAGGAACTCATCTTAGGCGGTCCAGTGACAGATTCTGCCGACGGGGAGAAGCTTGTCCAGATAGGAGCTACCGTCTTCCCCGGCGTGAAAGGGGCTGTGGTGATGGCGATGGATCGACTGAAAGAGGAGCTTCGTACATGATTGGCATCCGCGTAACAGTGCCTGTCGCTTGCTTTCGGAAGGGGCTGGCGCGAGATTACTGGGAGACAGAACCTCTCCCCCCACCATCGACATGCTACGGCTTCCTGCTCTCGCTGGTTGGTGAGGCGGACAGAGAGGCTCACCTTGGCGTGCGAGTTACCGCGGGGCTCTTGTCCTGCCCCGGTCGTAGTACAGTTCTCCGCACCGCCTGGCGCGTGAAACAGGGCAAATACTCCGCAGGTCAAGGCACGAACGTCACCCCTACAGAGCAGGAGTTACTGACCGGTCTCGAACTCGTGATCTGGTTGGACAGTGCCGAAGAGGCGGTATCTCCCACTCTTGAGGATCGAATTGCAGCTTCCTTGGCAAACCCCACGGAGATTCGGCGTTATGGTGGCCTAAGCCTCGGTGAGAGTGCACACTTGGTGAACGAAGTGCATCTGCATCTGATGGAACCCTGTCCAGACCGGCAGCAACAGCTCTTCGTCATTACACCCGATGGCAGGCTGTCTCTACCTGTCTGGGTGGATCATGTGGGACACGAGGCGACTCGGTTGGCGGCAGGGGATCTGAGGGAGGTCCCCATCGAGGCTCCGGACACCGCGGACATGCCAATCATTGCGCCATCCGTCGGCATGGCTCCAGCTTCATGAGAGATGACCTCCCCGTCCGCGTCATGGCGCTCCATGCGCTCGCATACTGTGAGCGGCTGTTCTACCTCGAAGAGGTCGAGGAGATACGGATTGCGGATGCCTCGGTCTATGCGGGGCGGACACTCCACGAAGAGCTTCGGCAGGCTGAAGAGGAGAAGGGCGAGTGGACGAGCTTGATGCTGTCCAGTCCGACGCTTGGGCTGACGGGGAAAGTCGACTGTTTCCGTCGTCGTGATGGCGGGCTCATCCCGTATGAACACAAGCGTGGGCGTCCACGCCGCGAGGATGACATCGCACAAGCGTGGCCGTCGGACGCGATCCAGGTTTCGGCGTACGGAATGCTCCTTGAGGAAGAGACTGGCGAGACTGTCGAGGAGGGGAGGATTCGGTACCACGCCGAGAATGTCACGGTGCGCGTTCCGCTCGATGAAGCTGCGCGCGCTGCCGTGCACGATGCCGTGGCACGTGCCAAGACGCTGCGTGCACAAACTTCACGCCCGCCGGTCACAGAGAATGACCGTCTTTGTGTTCGTTGTTCCCTGGCTCCAGTATGCCTTCCCGAGGAAGAGCGACTCCTCAAACACGCGGAGAGAGAACCTGTGCGCCTGTTTCCCGCGGACATCGAGCGGAAGACCCTTCACGTGGTCGAGCCGGGCGCACGGATTTCTCGTTCCGGGGATCGGTTGAAGATCACAATCGGGAAAGAAGACCCGCGAACGTTTCCGATCCGCGAGATCGGCTCTCTCGTCCTCCACGGGTACCCCCAGTTGACGACGCAAGCACTCCACTTCTGTGCCCGGAATGGCATCGGCGTACATTGGCTTTCTGCCGGCCACCGGTACGTGACTAGCATTGCGCCCTCTTCAGGTGCTGTACAGCGTCGGCTGCGTCAGTACCACGCGCTCAGTGATCCCGGCCTGTGTCTACGTCTAGCAAGACTGGTGGTGAATGCCAAGATTACTACTGCGCTGCGTTTTGTACTCCGGGCGACGCGTGAACGTCCGGAAGCTCGGAAGAACGCCGCGGAGCCCATTGCGACGTTTCGACGGTGTCTCAGAGATGCGGCTGGTTCAGAGGGCGTCGACGTGCTACGCGGCTACGAGGGCCTTGCCGGCCGTGCCTACTTCATGTGCATGGACTCCCTCCTTCATCCCGACGTGTCGGCGCCGCTGCACCCTCAAGGGCGTACCCGACGGCCACCTCAAGACCGATTCAACGCCCTGCTGAGCTACGGCTACAGCCTGCTCTACCAGGCTGTCATGCAGGCGGTCTTGGACGTCGGTCTGGAGCCGCCGCTCGGCTTCTTTCACACGCCCCGTTCTTCTGCATATCCGCTCGTCCTCGATCTCATGGAGCTATTCCGCGTCGTTGTGTGGGACATGCCAGTCATCGGCTCGCTCAACCGGCACCAGTGGAACAAAGGCGATGATTTCGATGCAACAGAAGGCCGAGTCTGGTTGTCGGAGGCCGGGCGTCGGAAGGCGATCTCGCTGTTCGAACGACGGCTGCAAGAGACGTGGAAGCACCCAGTAATTGGCTACTCGCTCTCGTATGCTCGTCTGATGGAGTTGGAGGTGCGGTTGCTTGAGAAGGAATGGACCGGCGCTCCCGGCTTGTTTGCCAAGATGCGGATTCGATAGCGATGGGTCAACAGAAGAACTGGTATCTGATCTGCTACGATATCAGAGATCCGAAACGGCTGAGTCAAACGGCGCACCACTTGGAAGGGTACGGGGTGAGGATTCAGTACAGCCTTTTCCGCTGTCGCCTAACGATCCGTGAACTGGAACGTCTTCAATGGGAACTGACGTCGATTGTCGCTCCCGAGGATGACCTGCTGATCATCGGATTGTGTTCGGGCTGTGCAAGCCGGGTGCGGAAGAAAGGGAGGACAGAAGGCTGGGAGATGGAGACCGTGACCTTCGAGGTTGTGTGATGTGGAAGATCAAGCATGGCTGAGTGTTGAGCGGTCATTGAGGGGGCAGGAGGCCAGAAGTGCGTTTGCGCCGTTGTTTTCCAAGCTTAGGGGGAAGCTGAGATGGTCGATAGGTGCGCTGTTGTGGTAGAAAGACGTCAGAACGCCATTTCATATGCCTCGCGCTCTGCCCCGCACACAAACCTCTCGCACGAAGGCGGACTCAAAGGGAGGAGTATGCGGTGGCCTGAAATCGGCCATCGGAAAGACACACAAAAAGGGCAATTGCAGTCCGTGCTGTGGATGAACCTCAGATGCCGGAAGGCGTTGAGCACTCGAGGGTTCGGTCTACATCGACGCGGGCAACGACGGGTGGATGAACCTCAGATGCCGGAAGGCGTTGAGCACAAGGTAGGTGACCGCGTGATGACGCCGGACGGGCCGGGTGGATGAACCTCAGATGCCGGAAGGCGTTGAGCACTAGCTGTCCTGTTGGTAATCATAGCGGCCCTCTCTGTGGATGAACCTCAGATGCCGGAAGGCGTTGAGCACAACCCGACGTTGCGCGTGATGCTGATCCGCGACGGCGTGGATGAACCTCAGATGCCGGAAGGCGTTGAGCACATGCTTGTCAAGTGGAATGAGCCGCTGTCTGGGAAGTGGATGAACCTCAGATGCCGGAAGGCGTTGAGCACTACGGTGCGATTCAGCAACTCATCAGTAAAGTGGAGGGTGGATGAACCTCAGATGCCGGAAGGCGTTGAGCACAGAAGCAGTGTCTACGGAATCGTTGAATCCGACGACACGGTGGATGAACCTCAGATGCCGGAAGGCGTTGAGCACTAACGTGAATCCAGGCCGCGTCAAGGATCGCCCGTTGGTGGATGAACCTCAGATGCCGGAAGGCGTTGAGCACGGGCGCGGTGACAGCAACGTTCCAGCTCGTCAATCCGGTGGATGAACCTCAGATGCCGGAAGGCGTTGAGCACAAGCTCGTTGAGCTGATCGCGAAGGTAGTCCATCGTGGATGAACCTCAGATGCCGGAAGGCGTTGAGCACAGATGGAGGCGCTGTGAACTACGTTGCGCCATCGCCGTGGATGAACCTCAGATGCCGGAAGGCGTTGAGCACGGCAACGTAGCTAGCGCCGCCCACCAAGCGTGCTACCAGTGGATGAACCTCAGATGCCGGAAGGCGTTGAGCACATCTAGGCATCTTGGAAGGGACACGTCCTGACCGGCGTGGATGAACCTCAGATGCCGGAAGGCGTTGAGCACCCGATAGCGGGCGGAACGTTTACCGGGCAGGCGATGTGGATGAACCTCAGATGCCGGAAGGCGTTGAGCACATGCGCTACCAAAGCCGATCACCGAAGCTGGCCAGGTGGATGAACCTCAGATGCCGGAAGGCGTTGAGCACGAGAAGAGTTGGGCGACGGTTGGGGATGCCGCCGTGGTGGATGAACCTCAGATGCCGGAAGGCGTTGAGCACAAGCTTAGCGTGCTACCACCCCTACTCTATCCCGGAGTGGATGAACCTCAGATGCCGGAAGGCGTTGAGCACGGAGCGTAAACGCCTACGCCCATGGGGTGACAGCAGGTGGATGAACCTCAGATGCCGGAAGGCGTTGAGCACGGAGCGTAAACGCCTACGCCCATGGGGTGACAGCAGGTGGATGAACCTCAGATGCCGGAAGGCGTTGAGCACATCGCATTATCACGACCATTGCCGCGCAGAGCGGCGTGGATGAACCTCAGATGCCGGAAGGCGTTGAGCACGCGTGATGACGGCTAGCGGAAATCACTGCGTCGTGGAGTGGATGAACCTCAGATGCCGGAAGGCGTTGAGCACATTCGTGTCGTGCGCGATCTACTGCACTGGGTGGGGAGTGGATGAACCTCAGATGCCGGAAGGCGTTGAGCACTGCGGGCTTACAAAGTGTTGACGAGGAATAGCCATCGCATGCCCCGCCCGGAAGGGCGGGGATAAGAAGGCTGCTGCCGTAGGCAGCAGGGGTGTGTTACGCTGGTGGCATGGTCATGAAGCGAGCAAGCCACAGCGTGTACGATACCAGCTACCATCTGGTCTGGGCACTGAAGTATCGCAAGTGGGTACTACAGGGAGAGATACGTCAGCGGGTCAAGGAGCTATTCGAGGAGATTGCCGCTCATCATGGGTTTGAGATGAAGGCGGTGAGTGCGCGTGAGGTGCGCAAGGAGTTTCCCAAGGTGAAGGACGAACTGTGGGGCGGGGAGTTCTGGGAGGACGGGTACTTTGCACGGACGGTGGGAGATGAGGTTACGACAGAGATGATCACGCGCTACATTCGGTTTCACGAGCAGAGGGCCAAGGCTCCAGAGCAGCTGAAGTTGATCTGAGAAGCCCCGCCCGGAAGGGCGGGGTTCTTCACTCACGACCTCCGTCGTGGATGAACCTCAGATGCCGGAAGGCGTTGAGCACAGCAAGAAGCATAGCACCCTTTGGTGGCAGGCGAATGGTGGATGAACCTCAGATGCCGGAAGGCGTTGAGCACAGTAGCCACTTCTTGGCCTGTGCGGCCTCCTCAGCGTGGATGAACCTCAGATGCCGGAAGGCGTTGAGCACGCAGAAGACAACGATGCTGTTGGCAGACGCGATTGTGGATGAACCTCAGATGCCGGAAGGCGTTGAGCACGGTCGAGCGCGCCAGGCTATTTCATGAGGGCGGAGTGGATGAACCTCAGATGCCGGAAGGCGTTGAGCACAGCAAGGAGGGCATCGAGACGAAACTCTTCACCCCGGTGGATGAACCTCAGATGCCGGAAGGCGTTGAGCACGTGTGTCGTCCATGCTGGACGGCGCGGTACAACAGGGTGGATGAACCTCAGATGCCGGAAGGCGTTGAGCACAAGTACACCGGGAAGACGGGCGACGATCAGCTCGACGTGGATGAACCTCAGATGCCGGAAGGCGTTGAGCACCCGAGTGTCCCGCCCAGAACCCAGGGCATCGGGTAGGTGGATGAACCTCAGATGCCGGAAGGCGTTGAGCACTAGTCGATGGACTCCGCGGTGTGGTTCTCGACCCAGTGGATGAACCTCAGATGCCGGAAGGCGTTGAGCACGAGAGAACCTTGCTCGATTGGTCGACGCGGAGGGATGTGGATGAACCTCAGATGCCGGAAGGCGTTGAGCACACGAAGCGCCGTCGGCATCGCTCGCCTCCTGCAGCGTGGATGAACCTCAGATGCCGGAAGGCGTTGAGCACACGTGGTAGCGAGCGTCGGCGCTCTCGTGGACGCAGCGTGGATGAACCTCAGATGCCGGAAGGCGTTGAGCACGATTGTGTACGGCACGGTCAACGGACACCTGATGGTGGATGAACCTCAGATGCCGGAAGGCGTTGAGCACTTGATGAGCGACTGCACAACAGAGAGGCCAGCACCAAGGTGGATGAACCTCAGATGCCGGAAGGCGTTGAGCACATCCAGGCGACGGTGCTCAAGGATCGATCGGAAGCGTGGATGAACCTCAGATGCCGGAAGGCGTTGAGCACCGCCACAAGACCTGCTTTCTCTTCGGTCGCTTGCTGGTGGATGAACCTCAGATGCCGGAAGGCGTTGAGCACTTCCAGCGCTCGATCCGCAATCTGCACGAAATGAAGTGGATGAACCTCAGATGCCGGAAGGCGTTGAGCACATCGGCGATTCTCCATATGTGCCTAACCGCCCATCGTGTGGATGAACCTCAGATGCCGGAAGGCGTTGAGCACACACGCTCTATTTCCCGCCGCGGCCGGAGTTGTTCTGTGGATGAACCTCAGATGCCGGAAGGCGTTGAGCACTGCCGTCCCTTCCTCACACTACACGGGATGGAAAGGTGGATGAACCTCAGATGCCGGAAGGCGTTGAGCACCCCCGGAGAGCAAAAGAACCCCTAAAGACGCTCCGGTGGATGAACCTCAGATGCCGGAAGGCGTTGAGCACTGCGCGATCCGCTCGTCGGAAGGACAGGTACGCCGTGGATGAACCTCAGATGCCGGAAGGCGTTGAGCACAGGATGGCTCAGGTGAGTCCACACCGGAGGATGGCTGTGGATGAACCTCAGATGCCGGAAGGCGTTGAGCACGTAAGCTGCGGTCGCCTTGTGCCGCGCCTGTCGAGTGTGGATGAACCTCAGATGCCGGAAGGCGTTGAGCACGATCTGAATGAGAGGATTGCGCGGTGGCTCGGGTGGAGTGGATGAACCTCAGATGCCGGAAGGCGTTGAGCACTGCCTGGCCCTCTTCCACTACCTTGTCGCTGACCGGTGGATGAACCTCAGATGCCGGAAGGCGTTGAGCACATTCTAACACTTACGATTCCCGGCTACTGATCTCCGTGGATGAACCTCAGATGCCGGAAGGCGTTGAGCACGCGCTGTTTCGGTGCGAGGTATGTCGGAAGCACAACGTGGATGAACCTCAGATGCCGGAAGGCGTTGAGCACACAGAGGGCACGCGATCGACGAGATTTGGGGAGGGGGTGTAGTCACAACCCCTTTCACGCTCGAAGCAATCCTTCTGCGGTCTACAAGTGCGTTTCCGTGCCGTCGTTGTGACCGCGAACTGTACAACGACACCTCGGCGCTGAGAACTAGAGGGCATACGTGCGAAGCCCCACCTGCAGCGTCGCGGTAGAATGGGGATCAGGAGGCACAGATGTCCTACACCCACGACGATGTCATGGAGGCGACGCGAGGGCTGACGGCCGTGACGATCCCGGTGCACGTCGAGGTGAACGCGGCGCAGGTCATCCTCTCCCAGCCGGAGATGCGTGAGCTCCTGTTGGGCGCGGACGGGATCGCCCTCGGCAACTGCCAGTGCCGCGAGGCAAAGGGCGATTGCGGCTATCCGGTCGATGTCTGCCTCGCGATCGATGCGACGGGGACCGAGCGGCTCCAGGAGGGAGGGTGGCGGGAAGTCTCCGTCGGCCAGGCGCTCGACGTCCTCGAGAGGACGTACGAGGCTGGGCTCGTTCACCTCGCGTACCGACGGGGCAACGGGACGATCCGCTATGTCTGCTCGTGCTGCTCCTGTTGCTGCGGACCGCTCCGTGCGCTGAAGCGGTTCGACTACCACGACGCGATCGCCGAGTCGGCGTTCTGGGCGTCATTCGATGCGGCGCAATGCATCGGGTGCGGGACCTGCGTGGAGCGCTGCCCGTTCGGGGCGTACGAGCGGCGGGACGGCCAGACGGGGATCGAGTTCGCCCCCGAGAAGTGCTTCGGGTGTGGGCTCTGCGTCGGGACGTGCTCGAGCGGGGCGATCTCGCTTCGACGGCGGGACAACGGGACGAATGACGGTGCTGCCCGCTCGGACGATCTCGTCTGATCGGGTCAGGCGACAGGGTCGTCAAAGGCGGTCTTCCATACACAGCCGCCGATGAACGGGATCCCCGCGAGGATCACGAGAGCGGCGCACAGCAAGAGAGCGCATGCTGGTCCCCACGCATCGATCAGTGGTCCGAAGATGGCGAGGGATACGGGCGTTGCGATGAGCGAGAACATCCGCCCGACGCTTCCCACGCGGCCCCTGTACTCGTCCCGAATCACGCGCTGCATGATCGCACTGACACGCACGTTCACGTTTCCGATCAACAACCCCAATAACAGGAGAAGAGCGGAGGCGATGATCCAGGCGAGAGGAGCGCTGAGCAGTAGCGCCGCCGGGAGGAGTCCGAACGCCGCCCCGACCATGAGCGCGAGGAGAATGGTATCCCGCCCGCGGACCGGCTTCCCTCCGGCGTACCAGAACCCAGCGATCATGCCGGCGGAGATGAGCGCCATCATATAGCCGTAGGCATGGGTCTCCAACCCGAGAGCGCGTGCGTAGAAAGGGAGGATGATCCCCAACGGTGCACCCCCGAGATTGAGGAGCAATGCCATGACGAGGAGGACGGCAAGTACCCGGGTGCGCCGAATGTAGCGAAGACCGTCGGCCATCGCTGATGCTATCGCTTTTCCTTCGCGGTCTCCCGTCCCTAGCGCCGACCGGATCCCGGCGAGGAAGAGGGCCGATGCGATGAAGCTCGCGGAGTTCATCAGGAACGGCGCGAGGACGCCGAGCAGGCCGAAGATCGCACCGCCGAGCGACGGCCCGACAATCCGCGCAATTCGGCCGGTCATCTGCATCAGCGCCTGAGCCGACTGGATCCTCTCGTGTCCGACCAGCGGGAGGAGGGCGGCAAACTGAGCAGGGGAGAAGAACGTTTCGAGAGCGCCTGCGAGGAACGCGATCGCGCAGATGATAATCGGGCTGAGTCCGCCGGTGTAGTACAGCGCGGGGATCGAGAGCACCAGTAGCCCTCTGGCCGCGTCACACCAGACCATGATGCGTTTTCGATCGTGCCGATCCGCCCAGGTGCCACCGATCAGCGCGAGTGCCAGATTGGGCAGCATGCTGCAGATGGCCACAGTGGCCATGAGCGCGGCCGACCCGGTGAGCTGCCATATGAGAAGGACCAGGGCGATCTCGTGAACTCCGTCGCCGAGCCGGGATATGCTCCAGGAGATCCACAGTCTCCGGAAGTCGGCGATTCCGAGCACCTCCTGGTACCGTCGGAGTGCCTCCCTCATGGCTTCCTCCCGTCGACGACGGCGATGTAGGGATGGGTACGATGCTCGCTGGGGGCTCGGCGTTCCCACGCCATCAGCTCACGCAGCGCCCGGTCGAGGGATGTCCTCCCCTCCTCGGGGAGATCCTCGCTCCTTCGAATGCCCAGGACTCCGCGGAGTGGGGAGTTCTGGATCTCGAACCGATCGATGACGTAGTCGTGAGTGGGTCGAGATATTAGGTACCGAACGGCATCGGAGGCCATACTCTTTTCGATTCCTCTTCTCGAGAGAATGCTCACCCCGTAGTCGAAGACGGTCTGTTCGTAGTCCCTCGATCCGGCGATCAGATAGGGATCGATACTGGTCGTCAGCGGGCGGATGACGGCGTCGGCGAACAGCCGTTCCTTGTCGGCGCTAACGGCATTCTCGGGGAGGTACTCCCGCAGGACGTGGAGGGAGTTCTGAACCACTCGGGAAGACAAGTACCGCTCACCTTCGGATCCCGAGACGCGGCCGGTTACAATGAACTGCGGGTCGATCGGCCCAAGCCAACTGGTGTCGCTCAATACGAGCTCATCCGCCCCCAGCGCGAGAAGGGTCGCGGCGCTCAGACAGAAGAACGGGACGAACGCGGTGAGACGCCCTCCGTCGCTCAGATGATCGCGAAGGATGCCGACCGCCTTGTATCCCACCCGGAAGTCCCCGCCGTGCGAGTGCAAGAGGACGTCCAGCTGCGGGGTCTTGGCCGTCTCGAGCGAGCAGTGGAGCCGGAAGATGTCCGGCAGTTTCATCTGACTGGCGGACGGGTAGTACAGGCACAGCAGCAGAGAACTGCGGCTTCGCGCAAGCGTACGGAGGGTCTCGAGCAGGGTGTCATGAACCGTCATGGGGATTCAGCCACCGAAGCGTCGATGCATGTAGCCTCAGGAGATTGTCCGTTACGATCGTCCGCGACGCTCCATCCTCTTGGAGTTCCAGCATCCGCTCCACCACAACGCGCCCGAGTGTGTCGTAGAAGAGATCGAGATGAGGTGAGAGCGACGGCGAGGCCCCAAGCCGCCGAGTTGGATACATCAACTCCCCAAGACAGATGTCGCCGATCAGCGGTCTGTACCATAGCCGACTCTTGTGGATGCGAAGGTAGTTCTCCGCTCTTGCCGCGGACTGCACTCGTTTCCAGGTCTGGAAGAACTCAGGGTGGGCGAAGGGAGAGCGGAAGATGTTCCCCATCGATTCGTCTTTGAAGAGATAGCAGGGACAGAGATCGCCGTTCGGGAATACTGTGATGTTCCGGGTGATCTGGCAGATCGACTCCGACTGACGGAGGCCGAGGACGATGTTCAGCATGCAGCGGATAACGAAGTTCTCATAGAGAGAGTCGCCTGGGTGGTAGTCCTCCCGGGCGAGCAGATCGAGTACTCGATGAGCGTATTCCTCCGTGTATTCTCGGAGCGTCTCCAGATCTTGAATCATGAGGCCAGGCGACTCGCACATCATCACCGGCTGGACTTTCACAGTCGATGTGAATCCATTAAGGAACTTCACTACGTCAAGGATGCTTACAGATCTTTCGATATGGGCGCCGGTATAGGTTGCCTCGATCGCGAAGGTCATCTGTCGTCTGGCTGCGGTGTGTATGCCGGAGATGATTGTGTTGTAGACGCTGCGCCGAGTCTTGTCGACTCGGAGGCGGTCGGTTGGGATCCGAGGTCCATCGAGGCTGATGCTGGTGGCGACGCGGTGCTCGTTGAGTAGGTCAACGATCTCCTCGGTGATGAGCGTGCCGTTGGTCGAAAGACCGATGAGCAGCCGGCGGTCGTTGACTCCCCTGACATAGTGGCAGATGGAAGCCAATGCCTCGGGGTTCATGAGCGGTTCCCCGCCGAACAGCTTGATTGTTCGGACCCCCGGAAGTTCCGCGAGAAGGAGATCGAGAGCTCGGCACGCCGTCTCCGGTGCCATCAGATGGCCGGACTGACCGTATGATCCTCCATCGGCGTAGCAGTACGGGCACGCGAGGTTACAGTGGGTTGACAGCATGAGGGTGACGGTGTCAATGGGCAGCGTATGCGAGGAGTCTTTCGGGGGTCTTCGCATGATGGGCATGGACGTTCTTTCCCGGGCTGGGGGGGGAGATGGCGCCGTCCCCCCCGAGCCCGCTTTGGCTAGGAACTGCAGGGGACGCAGATGAAACAAGCACTTGCGCCATCGGAGAAACCGTCCCCCTTTACCTGGACGTCGGACAGTTTCTTCAGGACGTCAGTGAGCTCGTCAGGGGTTAGATCGAGCCCGTTCCGCGTGGTTGGCTCAGACACGTCGTCACCTCCCTTCGGTATGAAATGCCTGGGCAAGGGCACCGCCCGCCCAACGACTTCAAGCCAGGTGGGATGGCAGAACACGAACTCTGTCGATGGCCGCTTCTGCTGCAGGACTCCTTTGCTGCGATCATCATCCACATTAAAAATCACCTAGGATCAGACCATAGCATATCGTCACACAGATGACAACCCTAAACGCGGAGAATCCCCTTGCTGGGGCTTCTCATGAGGCAGAACACCCGTTACGGATAGAATCAAGGTTGTCGTGCAACGAGAGGGCCGCGTCCGTCCTGTCCAACGCGGCGGTCCCAACCGCTGGGGACCTTTCTTGTCGGTATCTTAAGGCTTCGATCCCTGGACCCCTGCCCCCTCCCGGCGTACCGTTGGCGCACGAAGGGGGGACGATGACGACGACACGGATCACGGTCCGGGGGTATCACGAGGACCGGTTCGGGCACGTGAACAACGCCCGATACCTGGAGTTCCTGGAGGAAGGACGCTGGGCGCATCTCGAGGAGCGCGGGCTCGACACGGCGTTCTTCGAGGGGCGCGGGGTCTTCCCGGTCGTCGTCCGGCTGTCGATCTCCTACCGGCGCCCGGCGAGCGCGGGCGATCGCCTCGACGTGACGACGAGGGTGACGTCGGTCGGGAGCCGCCGGATCGTCATCGCCCAGGAGATCCGGCTCGCGGGGTCGGGCGAGATCTGCGTCGAGGCGGAGGTGACGGCCGTCTTCGTCGACGCGGGGACGAGACGCCCGATCCCGCTGACCGAGGAGATCCTCGGGCGCTGGCCGGAGGTCGAGGGCGCCGGCGGATAACCCCCTATCGCTCGAAGACTTCGGGGACGTCGTAGTCGATGGCGAGGATGCGCAGGCGGATGTAGACGAAGTCCCCGTCGTCGAGGGCCCAGACGCCCTCCCCGGCGGTCGGGACGACGATCCCGCCGAACGCCGCGTGATCGCGCATCGGCGTCCGCCAGGTCCGGAGGGCCGGCTCGGGGGATTCGTCGCGGTAGCGAGGCGCCTCGAAGTTGATGACGCGCCCATCGTCGGCGAACGTGAAGAGACCGCTCACCTCGAGCGTCTCCAGCGACAGCGTCGCGCGGGCGGAGCGCTCGTCGATCGGCGTCCAGGCGATGTTCCCCGCGAGGGCTGCGAACGGGAACCAGACGATCTCCTGGAGGTAGCGGAGGGCGGCGCCCTGATCGAGGGCGGGGCCGGCGGCGTCGACGATCGGGAAGAGCGCGAGCGGTTTCATCTGCATCGATCCTCGCCCGTCGCGGAGGACGTCGACCCCGCGGACGAAGATCCCCGGGAACGCGGTTGCGGAGACGCGCCAGAGGAAGGCGGCCGGATCGAGGGTGTAGTACTGATCGGCGCGGAACTCCATCCACCGGGCGCCCGGCGCGGATCGGATCGCGCCCCGCTGTCGGAGCCGGATGGTCGCCGGAATCAGGCGGCCGACGGTGCCGGAGGCGCGGAGCCAGCGCGCGACGGGGGCGGGGAGGGGGGCGAGGTCGTCGTCGGTGACGGTCCGTCGCAGGTCGCGGGCGGCGGCGAGCATCTCGCGGATCCGCCGGTCGGCGGCGCGGTCGAAGCGGGCGTTGGCGATCGAGACGGCGGCGACGGCGAGCCCGGCGGCGACGCCGAGGCCGAGGAGCAGGATCTTCCACATCGCGGATGGCCTCCCTTCGCCCCAGTATCGCCGATGCGCCCCGGCCCGTCAGCCGGCCGGGGGACGGGACCGGCGGCGCGGGGTCTTGAGTCCGGTCTCGAGCTTGTTGCGCACCTCTCGCTTCACCCGGGCGGGGAGCCGGTCCTCGTGGTCGGCGAGGAAACCAACGACGGCCTCCCGGTCGAACGCGATCAGCTCGCGGAGCGCCCACGATATCGCCTTCACCACCATGTCGTCCCGGTCGTCGATCAGCGTCCGGCAGACGGCGAGGGTGCGGGGCGCGTCCCCGGTGCCGCCGCTGGTGCGCGAGTTCAGCCCGACGGTGGCGACGAGCGCGGCCCGCCGCCACCAGCGATCGGGGGACCCGGCCCACGCCAGGACGTCGTCGAGCGCGATCCGGCCGCGCACCCATGCCGGGCCGGCGAGCTGCCGGGCGAACGAGTCGGTCGCTCCCCAGGAGTCGATCCCCCGGCCGAGGTCCTCGAGCGCCGGCCGGTCGAGGCGCGCGAACGCGGCGCGGTGGCGGCGGACGAGATCGTAGCTGACCCAGCCGCGATGCCCGTGCTCGTGGACGAGCGACCGGGCGACGGCGAGGACGAACTCCCCGGAACACGGAGCGAGGCGCTTCGAGCACGCCGCGCGGACCTCGCTGACGCTCGCGGCGTTGCGGACTGGGAGGGCTCGGATCCGCCGGTCGATCTCGCGCGCGACGGCGGCCGGATCCGCCTCGTCTCGTCGGTTCGTCATCGCTCCCTCCGGCGCCGCCTGCGATCCCCTCCGGCGAGGAACTCGTCCGGAGTGAGGATCGGGACGGCGACGTTCGATCGGATCTCGAGGAGGTGCTCGTCCCGGGTGAGCAGGGTCGCACCGGCGGCGTAGGCGAGGGCGCCGAATTTGCGGTCGTCGGGGTCGCGCACGTGGCCGAACCATCCCGGGTCGACCCGTCCGCGGAAGCGGTTCTCCTCGAGGAACAGGTCGGCGAACGGGGGCCAGGAGACCGGCGGGATCCGCTCGAGGACGGACCGGGTCTCTCGTCGCGTCGCGTCGGTCCAGACCAGGCGGAGCCGTCCGCGACGGACGGCGTCGACGATCCGCCCGGCGGCGCTCTCCGGACGGAACGCGGCGGCGATAAAGACGTTCACATCGAGGACGACGTCGCTTCGGTCGCTCGCTTCCGGCATTCGAGGCCTCCTGAACCCTCTATCGAGGATAGGGGAGCGACGGCGGCGGCCGCAAGGAGGACGGGTTGCACCGCGCCGCGGCGGCGACGAACCTCTCCGCGAGGTGATCAGCGTGGGTGAGATGAGGGATGCGATGCGCGACGCGAAGCGCGCGATGTCCGAGCTCGGGAAGCAGGTCCCCCAGGAGATGGAGTCGTTCACGAAGTTCATGGGGTCGGTCCTCAAGCCCGGGAGGCTCGACGTGAAGACGAAGGAGTTGATCGCGCTCGGGATGGGGTTGACCGCGCGGTGCAAGTACTGCATCGGGATCCACACCGAGAAGGCCCTCGCGGCGGGGGCGACGCCGGAGGAGCTGTGGGAGGTGGCGACGGTGGCGATGATGATGGGCGGCGGCCCGGCGTTGACCTACGTCGCCGAGTTGCAGAAGGCCCTCGAGGAGGTCGCGCCGAAGCCCGCGTGATTCCGGAACCGTCGAAGGGAGAAGGGAAAGCGGGAGGTTTCCCCCGCGCCGTTCACCGGAAGGCCGACAAGCTGCCACGGTTTCTCCACCGCCCGCTCACTCGCCTGCCACACGATCGCCCCGCGACGATCACACGCGGCGGGCACGATGGGGCATCTCAGATTCACCGGGAGGATCGAATGAACAAGAAGCGAAACTGGGCGGTCGGGTTGGCGGTGGTGGCGCTCGTCGCAGCGGGCGCGATCGCCCTCGCGGGAAACGGGTTCGCGGGGAACCGCGAATTCCGCCAAGCGCAGGCGGGGACGTGTACGTGTGAGTCCCCGGGCGAGTGCACGCCGGCGCTCGACGGGACGGGAAACGGCGCGTGCGTCGGATTCGGGCAGGGCCTCTGGGAGGACCGTCCGATGGACGGGACCGGCTACGGCGCAGGGCGCGGGGCCGGCCTGGGCGGACGCGCGGGGTTCGGCGCCTGCAACGGTCGCTAGATCGAACACTGGGAGGGCGGGACGGTCCTGCCCTCCCCGGGCGTCGTCGGACACGGGGATACTCGACTGGGGTTTCCGCCCGCGGGCGATTCGGACAGGATATGGATCAGTTCGGTCCGCCGGGCTCGATTTTCGCCGCGAGCGCCTCGCCCCAACGGCGGGCCCGGTCGAGTTCCCCCTTGACGAGGGGGCCGGCCATCGCGGTCACGTAGAAGTCCTTCGACGGGGCGATGATCCGCATTCCACGGCGCCTCAGTCGTCGTTCCGCCCCCCGCGCCGCCGATCCGATGTAGCAGACCCAGTGCGGTGTCGCCATCCGCGTGGTGAACGCGGCGGCGGCGACGGCGCCCGGCCCGGTCAGGTCGGCGAGCCACTCTCGGAGCCCGATCCCGGCGGAGATCAAATCACCCTCGGCCGAGGCGGCCGCCCCCTGTCTCGTCTTCGGCCGGCTGAGCCCGAACGCGTGGGTCGGCCCGCCGACGACGAGGAGGGCGACGTCGGGGTCGATCGCCGTCGGCGCGGAGCCGACCTCCGCGATGTCGGCGGCGATCCGGGGCGAGAGGCTCTCGCCGATCGCGCTCGCGATCGCCTGGGAGTTTCCGAACATCGACTCGAACACGACGAGCGCACGCACCATCGATCACCTCCTCCCGGACTGTAGCGATCCCGCCGGGCGATCACAACACCGTGACTATCCGACTCCTGGGGCGCCGAGGGCGTAGCGGGGTTCCCCGCGGTCCGGTACGATCTCGACGGGAAAGGAGAGCCATGCCGCACTGCATCCTCGAGTACTCGGCCAACGTCGTCGATTGTCCGGACCTTCGCCGGCTGTTCTCCGAGTTGCACGATGTCCTGATCTCGACAGGGTTGTTCGAGCGCGAAGCGATCAAGAGCCGGGCGATTCGGCACGACGATTTCGTGATCGGAGATGGGGATCCGCGGCGAGCGTTCGTTGCGCTGAATATCGTGATCCTCAGCGGACGGCCGGACGACGCCAAGGCGCGGATCACCGACGGAGCGCTCGTATTGCTCAAGCGGTTCTTCTGCGAAACGATCGCCGAGCAGAAGTGCAACATCACCGTTCAGGTCTCAGAGCTCCATCGCGAGAGCTACCGGCGGTTCACCAGCCGACCCGGTGGGCCGGGGGATCGCCCGAAACGCGGCCTGAGCGGCATGTAGGGCCGATCCCCTGATGCCCGAGGGTCTCGCGGGGCCCCCCACCGTCTGATTTGCGGCGGTCGAACGCGAGATTGACGGGCGATCTTCCTTCCGGTAGACTGGTGAATGAGCGTTCATTCATCCGCTCAGGGAGGCTCGCATACACGATCGAATTCTCAGTGCGGCGGTCCGGGTCTTCTCCCGGGACGGGTTCCATCGGGCGCGGATGGCGGGGATCGCTCGGGAAGCGGGCGTCGCGGTCGGGACGATCTACAACTACTTCAGGGGGAAGGACGATCTACTCCTGGCGATCTTCCAGGCGGAGTTCGAGGAACGGATGCGGTTCTTCGAAGATCTTCAGCGAAGGGGTCTTCCGCTGCGCGAGCAGATCCGCCAGCTGCTGAGCGTTCACTTTCGGGAGGCCCGGGAGAAGCGCGAGCTCTCGCAGGTGCTGCTAGCGGAGCGGTTCAACCGCGATGTGGGATTCCAGGAGGCATTCGTGACCTGGCATCGTCAGATTCTGCGACGGATCGCCGAGATCATCGAGCGCGGGGTCGAGGAGGGATGGGTGCGCCCCTGCAATTCGCGCGTGATCGCACTTGCTCTCTACGGAGTCGTCGAGTGGCTCGCCGCCGGGTGGACGGTCTACGAGCCGTCGGAGGCGGAGAATGTCTTTGCGGAGGCGCCGGGGGAACTCGCTGACTGGATCTGGCAGGGGCTGCGGGGCGAGGCGAGACCCTGACCGCTGGCCCCGGGCGGAGGCAGGATGACAAGCATCTACCGATGGATCATTGCGCACCCGAAGACGACGATCGCCGCGGTCCTCGTGGTCACGCTGGCGTTCGGGGCGTTTCTGCCTCGGATCGAGGTCGATCCGGACTTCTCGAACTACCTGAACAAGGACGATCCGGCGGTTCGAGCCGCGGATGCGGCGAGAGAGCGCTACGGGTCGCAGATTCTCCTGATGGTCGTCGTTCGGGCGGACGATGGGATCTTCACGTCCGAGACCCTGCGTCTGCTGGAGGAGATGGGGCGGGCGTTCGAGCGGCTCTCCTCTGTCGAGGAGGTGACTGGGCCGCTGAACACGCAGTTGATCCGCGGGACGGAGACGGAGGTCCAGATCGGCGCGGCGGCGCCGGGCGGACGAGCACCGCAGAGCGACCGGGAGATCGACGCGTATCGAGCGAGAATCCTCGGCGACCGGCGTGCGCTCGACTATGTTGTCTCGGCGGACGGGACGGCGGGCGCGTTCTACCTGCGCGCGCGGCCGGGAGTGGAGATGATCCCGTTTGCACGGGAGGTCGACGCTGCACTCGCTGCGTTCGACGATCGGTCGGTCCAAGTCGCGGTCGCTGGGATCCCGTACATGAACCTGACGCTCGACCGCTCGATGAAACGGGATCTGTGGATCCTCCTGCCGCTTGTGGTCGTTGGGATCGGCGCGGTCCTCTACGTTGGATTTCGCTCTTGGCTCGCCGTCGTGCTCCCGTTCCTGATCGTCGGGGCGTCGGCGGTCTGGAGCCTCGGGCTGATGGCGATGACCAACACGCCGATCACGGTCCTGTCGTTCATCTTGCCCGTCGTCCTCGCGGCGATCGGGATCGCCGACAGCATCCATGTTTTGAGTCGCTACCGCGAGGCGCGCCGGACCGGCAGGGCCACCGGACCAGCGATCCTGGCGACGATGACCGAGATGACGGGTCCGGTCATGATGACGTCGTTGACGACGGCGGTTGGGTTCCTGTCGCTCCTCAATTCGTACCTGGTCCCGCAGCGGACGTTCGGAGTCTTCACCGCGGCCGGGATTCTGGCCGCGATGCTCCTCTCCCTCGTCTGGATTCCGGCTGTTCTCGCAGTCGTCGGGGAGCGCTGGGACGGGCGGGGCGCGGTCTCCCGGACGCGGATGGCCGATCGGCTTGCGGCGGTGACGAGCTGGATCGCGCGGCGGCGGGCCGTCGTCGGGATCTGTGCCGCCGTTCTGGTCGTCGTGTGTGCGCTCGGACTCCCGTCGATCCGGATCGAGACCTCACAACGGGCGTTTCTCGGCGCGGACCACCCGGCGGTCCGCTCGCTCGAACTGATGGACGAGTACTTCTCGGGCGGCGAGCAGATCATCGTCGAGGTCGACACGGGGACGCGGGATGGGCTGAAGGACCCGGCCGTCCTGCGCGAGATTGCCGATCTACAGGAGTTCCTTGCGTCGAAAGGGATTGCAAAAGCGCTCTCGATCGCCGACATCGTCCGCGAGATGAACCAGCGATTCCACGCCGACGATCCGGCGTTCTACGCGGTCCCTGACGATCGACGGCTCGTCTCACAGCTTCTCCTTCTGTTCACGTTCCAGGGGGGCAACCTCGGCGCGATGGCGCTCGGTGACTTCTCCGCGGGGGAGGTGATCGGGTTCTACGCGAGCCGCCCGGGCGAGGATCGCGTCGCGCTGGTGCGGGAAATCACGGCGTACCTGGACGAGCGGTTCGGCGGGCGCGCTCAGATGGTCGGGCCGACGCGGGTCCAGGCGAGCATGTACGCTTCGATCGCCCGCAGCCAGATGACGAGCGTCGTCACGTCGATCGGCGCGGCGGGCCTGATCGTCGTCCTCCTGATGGGATCGATCACGGCCGGGCTGATCAGCCTGATCCCGCTGTTGTTCACGATCGTCATCAACTTCGGCGTCATGGCGTACGCGGGGGTGAGGCTCGACCTGGCGACTCTGATGGTCTCGTCGATCACGATCGGGATCGGGATCGACTACGGGATTCACTACCTCGCGCGGTTCCGCCGTGAGGTCCGGGGCGGACAATCGAGCGCCGATGCGACGGTCGCGACGGCGCGAACGGCCGGCCGGGGGATCGTCTACAACGTGCTGGCGCTGGCAATCGGCTTCAGCGTGCTGATCCTATCGACCTTTCACGGGATGCGGAGTTTCGGCACGCTGGTGACGATGACGATGCTGATCAGCGGAGCGAGCGCGATGACGGTGATCCCCGCCGTGCTCCAAATCCTGCCGCGCCGGTGGGTCGATCGATGGGCGAACCAGCGGTGGATCGGGCAGCGGGAAGTGGAAGACAAACAAACAACCGACGGACGAGCCGTCGGCAACAAGTAGAAAGTTACGATCTCCCGGCCGGGGATGTCAAGGTTCGGGGTCATTGACCGGAAACCGCCTAGGGACTACAATTCCCTGATGAGGTGTTCCTGATGCCAGAAACCGTTCAACGAGAGATGCTCGACCACATGAAGCGAAGCATCGAGGTTCTGAAATCGAACCTCTCGAAGATCCAGACAGGCAGGGCGAATCCGGCGATGATCGAGGATGTACACGTCGATTACTACGGCGCGATGACGCCGTTGAGACAACTGGCCACGATCGCTGCGCCGGATCCGAATCTGCTCGTGGTGCAGCCGTACGACAAATCGCAGATGGCGGCCGTCGAGAAGGCGATTCTCTCTGCGGATCTCGGCCTGAACCCTGCGAACGACGGGCACGTCATCCGGGTGAAGGTGCCGAAGCTATCGGAGGAACGGCGGCGCGAACTGACCAAGATCATCAAGGCTCGCGGGGAGGAAACGAAAGTCGCGCTGCGAAACATCCGCCGCGAGGCGAACGACAAGCTCCAGGGGATGAAGGACGACGGAGGGGTCTCCGAGGACGTCTATCACCGGCACCGGGAGAAGATCGACGGGACGATCCACGAGTTCTCAGAGCAGGTCGATCGACTCGTCGAAGAGAAGAGCAAGCAGATCCAGACGATCTGATTGTCTGGGCGCGCGCGATCTGCGATGCCCCATTCTTCGCTCCCCGGACCGGTCGTGCTCCTGCGGCTGAGGAGCGCGTTCTTCCTCTGCCTGTTCCTCGCGGGGTTGCTCGCCGCATTGCGGAGACCGTCGGAGGCGGTCGGCGTTGGGATTGGGTTTGCTCTCTTCCTCGCGAACGCGTGCTTGCTTTATGAGATCGGTCGGTCGCTCTTGGCGGGCGGCGACCGCCGGACGGCTCGGCTTGCAGCAGCCGTCTCGGGACCGGTCCGCCTCCTTCTCCTCGGGCTCGCGCTCGCGGGCGTGGCCCTGGTCGGAGGCCGGACGGCCGCTCTCGGGGCCTGTGGCGGGCTCTTTCTGGCCCAGGTAAACTTGCACATCCCCGGGCGCCGCCGGAAAGGAGCAATCTAGTGTTCGAGCAGCTGGCGGGCTTGCTCGCCCATCTCGGTGAGAAGCGGATCGCCGTCGTTTCGATCGCCGAGTTCGAGATCCGGTTCGATATCGTGACGATCATCATGTCGTGGGTCGTGATGGTCGCCCTCGTCGGATTGGCGCTCCTCCTCCGGCGAAGTCTTCGCCGCCCGATCGAGGAGACGCCGACTCGCGTGCAGGCGGCGCTCGATGCGCTGCTCGACTTCCTGCGGTCGCAGCTCACGTCCAACTTCGCGTCGGACGAACTGGCAGCGCGCCTGTTCTCGTTCGTATCGACCCTGTTCCTGTTCGTCCTGTTGTCGAACTGGCTCTCGGTCATACCGTACTTGCAGTCCCCGACGCAGAACTTGAACGTCACGCTCAGCCTGGCGTTGCTCGTCCTCGTCCTCTCGCAGTCCTACGCGATTCGCGCCAAGGGGATCCGCAAGTACCTGAGAGGGTTCATCGAACCGTACCCGTTCATGCTCCCGCTGAACTTGGTGGGGGAGATCTCCAAGCCGCTCTCCCACGCGTTCCGTCTATTCGGCAACGTCTTTGCCGGCACGGTCCTAGTCTCGGTGGTCATGGCGAAGTTCGCTCCTGTCCTTGTCCCGGTGGCGCTGAACGCGTTCTACGGGCTGTTCATTGGCGGGATCCAGGCGTTCGTGTTCGCTATCTTGACGGTCGCGTACATCAACGTCGCGGTGGAAAGCTAAGGGAGGAACCATGTTGCAGGATGGGCAGAGCGCTGTCGGGGTGATCTCGGGGGCGCACATCGTCGAAGCGGCGAAGTACATTGCTGCGGGGCTTTGCATGGGGATCGGCGCGATCGGGCCGGCGATCGGTGAAGGGATGGCGGCATCGCACGCGCTCGACGGGATGGCCCGGCAGCCGGAGATGCAGGGTGCGTTGCTCCGAACGATGGTTCTCGGGCAAGCGATCACCGAGTCGACCGGCATCTACTCGCTCCTGGTCGCCGTCGTCCTGTTGTTCGTCGTCTAGGGGGTCGCGGTGACGTTCGAGTGGGGGAAGATCGTCAGGAGCATCAACTGGACACTCGTCTTCAACCTGATCAACTTCGGGATCCTCCTCTACTTGCTGAAGCGGCTCTTGTTCAAGCCGGCGTTGGACTACCTCGACCGGCGGCGCGAGCAGATCTCAGCGCGGATGGTGGCTGCGCGCGAGGATCAGGAACAGGCGGCCCGGCTCGTCGAGGAGCGGCGGCGGGCGCTCGATGCCGCCCGGCGGAAAGCGCAGGGCATCCTCGACGAGGCCGTCGCTCGTTCTGAGGAGATCGTCGTGGAGGCGCGGAAGGCGGCGAAGACGGAGGCCGAGCGGATCGTTGAGGGGGCGCGGATCCAGATGGAGCAAGATCTCGATCGGATGATCCACGAACTGCGCGAATCTTACGCTGAGATCGCGGTCGCCGGCGCCGCGCGGGTCCTCGACCGCGAGGTGAAGATCGATGACCACCATCGCCTGCTCGAACAGCTTCTCGCTGAGATCGACGAAGGCGCGTTGAAGGTGAACCCGTGAGATCACGGGAAGTTGCCCGCCGGTACGCAGAGGCCCTGTACGGCTTGGCCGCGGAGACCGGCGCAGTCGACGAGATCGAACAAGGCCTACACACGCTCGTCAGGGAGCTCGAAGCGGTCCCGGAGATGATGCAGTTCCTGATGCACCCGCTCGCGACCCGCGAGGAGAAGACGACCTTCGTCGGTCGGGCGTTTCCGGATGCTCCGGCGGTCCTGCGAAACCTGCTCGGCGTCGTGATCAAGAACCGGCGGGAAGGGTACCTCGATCTGATCTACGGAGAGTACCTGATCTCCCGGGCGAGGGCGGAGCGGATCGCGGCGGTCCGCGTCGTGACCGCTCGGCCGCTCGACGACGGGGAACGGCGCCGGATCTCGGATCGGCTGTCGCAGGCGCTCGGACGAGCGGTCCGCGTGCACGAGGTCGTCGACGAGCATTTGATCGGCGGCGTGCGGATCGAGTGGGAGGGGAGGATCGTCGACGGGACCTTACTCGCGCGGCTCGGACGGCTTCGCGGCACGCTCGGCGGATAGGGGGAACACAGATGGCAACGACGCGCAAAGACGAGATCACGGCGATCCTGAAAGAGCAGCTAAAGGGGTTCCGCTACGACCTCCAGATGAAGGAGGTCGGCGTCGTCGTCGAGACTGGGGACGGGATCGCCCGGGTCTACGGTCTCGAGAGGGCAATGGCGTCGGAGATCGTCGAGTTTTCGGACAACCTCTACGGGCTCGTCCTCAACCTGGAGGAGGAGAGCGTGGGCATCGCCCTGTTCGGGGACTCCGAGCGGGTCCAGGAGGGAGACGAAGTTCGGCGGACCGGACGCGTGCTCGAGACGCCGGTCGGGGACGCCCTCCTCGGGCGGGTCGTTGACCCACTCGGCCAGCCGCGGGACGGGAAGGGCCCGATCGAGGCGAACGAGCGGCGGCCGACCGAGGTGAAGGCGCCCGGTGTGATCGCCCGGCAGCCTGTCAACACGCCGCTGCAGACGGGGTTGAAATCGATCGACGCGTTGACCCCGATCGGCCGCGGACAGCGGGAGTTGATCATCGGCGATCGCCGAACGGGAAAGACGGCGATCGCGATCGACGCGATCATCAACCAGCGGGACCAGGACGTGAAGTGCGTCTACGTGGCGATCGGACAGAAGACGTCGACGGTCGCTCGGATCGTCGAGACGCTCCGGCGGCGCGGTGCGCTCGATTACACGATCGTCGTCATCGCCGATGCGAACGCGCCGACGCCGATGCAGTACCTCGCGCCGTACGCGGGTTGCGCGATGGCCGAGCACTTCACGTACGGCGGTCGGGACGCGTTCGTCGTCTACGACGATCTCTCCAAGCACGCGGTCGCATACCGGGAGCTCTCGCTCCTCCTGCGGCGCCCGCCGGGCCGGGAGGCGTACCCCGGCGACATCTTCTACACTCACTCGCGGCTCCTGGAGCGAGCCGTCCGGCTGTCGGACGAGCACGGCGGCGGGTCGCTGACAGCGTTTCCGATCATCGAGACGAAAGGCGGGGACATCACCGCCTACATCCCGACGAACGTGATCTCCATCACCGACGGGCAGATCTACCTGGAGTCCGACCTATTCAACCAGGGGTTCCGGCCGGCGATCAATGTCGGGTACTCGGTCTCGCGTGTCGGGGGGGCGGCCCAGATCAAGGCGATGTCTCAGATTGCGGGCGAACTACGCCTTGAGCTCTCGCAATACCGGGAGCTGGAGGCGTTCGCCGAGTTCTCGGCTGACCTTGACGAGGACTCGAAGGCACAGCTCGCGCGGGGCGACCGGCTGATCGAGGTCCTCAAGCAGGATCAGTATCAGCCGATGCCGGTCGAGGAACAGGTGATCGCGCTCTACGTCGCGGTGCAGAACGAGCTTGCCGACATCGATGTCTCGGCCGTCCGCCGGTTTGAGGCGGACTGGCTCCGGTTCGTCCACGACGAACACGAGGAGATCCTCGAGGAGATTCGCCGGACGAGGCGGCTGTCCGACGAGCTGCGCTCCCGACTCGATACGGCGGTGGAGGAGTTCAAGGAGCGGTTCGGAGGGTAGGCGATGTCCGCGCACGTCCGGGAGATCAAGGGCCGAATCGGGAACGTCGAGAACATCGCGCAAATCACGCGTGCGATGAACGCGATCGCGATGACCAAGGTCGCCCGGATGAAGCGGCGCCTGGCGGCAGTCCGTCCGTACATCAAGGCGCTCGAGGCGACGGTCGCTGATGCGCTCGGGCGGATCCCGCCCGACACCGACCCCCATCCGCTCGCGGTTCCCAACGGTGCCGCCGCAGTCGGTATTCTTGTTCTCAACTCCGATCGCGGGCTCTGCGGGCGCTACAAGGGAGAACTGAACCAGCGGGCCGAGGAGATCCTCGACAAAGTCTCCCCGAACGGGCGGATCCTCGCGGGCGGCGAGAAGGCGCGGCAGCATTTCGCTCGGCGTCGAATCCGTCCTCTCCGCACGTACGCGCGCCGTTACGACACGCCGACGCTCTCCAATGTCGAGGAGATGGCCGACGATCTGATCGACCTCTACCGATCGGGCGAAGTCGGGGAAGTGCGTGCGGTCTACATGCGATTCGTCTCTGACCTCCGGCAGGAACTCGTCGTCCGCTCAATGCTGCCGGTCTCGGTCGAGCCGGTCCGCGGCGACGCGATCGTGGAGCCGGGGGCGACGGCTCTGCTCGATCGGCTCCTGCCGCTCTACGTGCGAGGCGGGCTCTACGCGGCGATCCTCGAGACGAAGGCGAGCGAGGACGCGATCCGGCGGCAGGCGATGAAGACCGCCACGGACAACGCCGAGGACCTGATCCGGATCCTGACCCGCTCGTACAACAGAGCCCGGCAGCAGGAAATCACGCTGGAGATCGCCGATATCATCGGTGGGGCGGAAGCCCTGCGGACCGGGTAGGAGACTACGACGCGAAGGGGTGGATGATGGCGGAGAATCAAGCGATCGGACGAGTGACCGAGGTCAAGGGCCCGGTGATTGACGCCCGGTTTGAGAGGGGGCGCCTTCCGCGCGTCAACGACGCGCTCCGGATCGAGCGGCCCGGGGAGAACGACCTGGTCCTCGAGGTCGCGCAGCATCTGGGAGACGATGTCGTCCGGGCGATCGCGATGGACTCGACGGACGGCCTCTCCCGTGGCACCCCGGTGATCGCGACGGGCGCTCCGATCACGGTCCCGGTTGGGCCGCAGACCCTCGGGCGGATGATCAACTTGACCGGCGACCCGATCGACGAGCAGGCGGCGCTCGAAACAGAGCGCCGCTACTCGATCCATCGGAAGTCACCGACGTTGCTCGATCAGAAGACTGAGAGCGAGATCTTCGAGACGGGGATCAAGGTGATCGACCTCGTTGCACCGTTCCCGAAGGGCGGGAAGATCGGGCTCTTCGGCGGTGCCGGGGTCGGGAAGACGGTCCTGATCATGGAACTGATCCGGTCGATCGCCTACGAGCACTCCGGGTATTCGGTCTTCGCCGGTGTCGGCGAGCGGACGCGCGAGGGGAACGAGCTTTACCTCGAGATGAAGGAGGCCGGGGTCCTGCCGAACACGGCGCTCGTCTACGGTCAGATGAACGAGCCGCCCGGAGCGCGATTCCGCGTCGCGCTGACCGGCATCACGCTCGCCGAGTACTTCCGCGATGAGGAAGGAAAAGACATCCTGTTGTTCATCGACAACATCTTTCGGTTCGCTCAGGCCGGGAGCGAGGTCTCGGCGCTGCTCGGCCGGATGCCGTCCGAGGTCGGCTACCAACCGACCCTGGCGACGGAGATGGGCGAGCTGCAGGAGCGGATCACGTCGACGCGGCGTGGATCGATCACGTCGGTCCAGGCTGTCTACGTGCCGGCCGACGATCTGACCGACCCGGCCCCCGCGACGGTCTTCTCCCACCTCGACGCCGCGATTACGCTGTCACGGGAGATCGTCGAGAAGGGGATCTACCCGGCCGTCGATCCGCTCCAGTCGAACTCGACGATGCTCGACCCACACGTGATCAAGGGCGAGCACTACCGGGTCGCGCGCAAGACGCTCGAGGTCCTTCAGCGCTACGAGGACCTGCGAGACATCATCGCGATCATGGGGATGGACGAGCTCGCCGAGGAGGACCAGCTGACCGTCCGGCGCGCCCGGAAGGTGCAGAGATTCATGAGCCAGCCGTTCCACGTCGCCGAGCAATTCACCGGCCGCTCGGGCGCCTACGTCAGGCTGGACGATACGGTGCGCGGGTTCGCTCGGATCGTCGATGGTGAACTCGACCACGTCCCGGAGCAGGCGTTCTACATGGTCGGGGGGATCGACGAGGTCGTCGAACGGGCGAAACGGGCCGGGCACTCCGCCGGTGGAGGCGACAATGAGTCGACCGATGCCGATTGACGCTCCTCGCGTTGGCATCTATAATTGCGAGTAGAACGGCGGCGTAGCCAAGCGGCAAGGCAAGGGACTGCAAATCCCTGATTCAGCGGTTCGAATCCGCTCGCCGCCTCTCGCGGAATGGGTGGTTAGCTCAGCTGGGAGAGCGCATGCTTGACGTGCATGAGGCCAGAGGTTCGAGTCCTCTACCACCCACCAGTCCGCGGCCGGCGCCGCGGGCGCTTCTGTTCGTCCGATCGAAAGCGGGGGATCTGTGGAGCGCGTAAGAGAACTGATCCATCCGTACGTCGGAAAGGACGGCGTGGTCGGAATCTACCTCGTCGGGTCGGCGACACGCCCGTTCCGGGATCGGCTCTCCGACTACGACATCGAGGTGATCGTCGAGGACGACGCCTACGAGCGGACGCCCGACGAAGAGCGTCAGGTCTTCTTCATGCGCGACGGAGAGTCCAGCGTCGTCGATTACGAGTTCTACCTGATCCCTTGGAGCGGGTTCACCGCGTTCCTCGACTCGACCCACGACCTGTTCCACTACCCCTACCAACATGCCGTCATCCTTCACGATCCCCAGAGCCGGGTCGAGCCGATCGTCCGGCAGCTCGCCGAACTGCCGGAGGCCGTCCGAGCAGAGAGAATGTGGGTTCATTACCTCGAGTTTCGATTCGGGCTCGGGCGAGGGCGCAAGACGCGGGAACGCGGCGGGGAGACTGGGGACACGCTGAACCTCCACCTCGTCTCTGCGGACGCGCTCGCGGCCCTCGTCAAGCTCCTCTTCCTCGTCGAGCGGTCCTGGCCGGCGACGCGGCACTGGAGTGCTGAGGAGCTCCGGGCTCTCGGCGTGCCACACGCGCTCCTCGTGCAGGCGGCTCGCGCGACCGAGTGTCACGAACCGGAGGCGGTTCGGGCGCTCGTCGAGGGCGTAACCTCCTACCTCGATGCCCGGGGAGAGACGTTTCACCGCGACATGAGCGGGCTCCAACGGTGGCTCTTCTTCACCGCGGAGGGGAAGCGGGCGTTCGAGCGGTGGGGGAGCCGATAGGCGGACTTCGGCGGGTTTCTTCGCGATGAACTGCGCGGATCGCCGGTTGTTCCCCGCTTCCCGGTCCGATATACTCGCGCGGCGTATCCGAGCAGTTGGTCAGTTCTCGCAGGAGGGCGTTCCGTGGTTCAGAATGTCGGTATTCGCCGGGAGGACCTCTACGCGTGGGAGCGCCGAACCCCCCTCATTCCCGAGCATCTCCGGGAACTGTCGCGCGAAGAGGGGATCCCGTTTGTCGTTCAATCTTCGCTGAAGCGGATCTTCACCGACGTGGAATACGAGGCGGCCGGGCTCCCCGTTCGCGACGACCTCTGCGATTGTCCGGTCGTCATCGGGCTGAAGGAGATCCCGGTCGATGTCCTGCGGCGCAGTACGACCTACGCGTTCTTTTCTCACACGATCAAGGGGCAGCCGGCGAATATGCCGATGCTGCAGCGATGCCTCGACCTTGGGTGCACCGTGATCGATTACGAGCGGATCGTCGATGACGAGGGGCGTCGGCTCGTCTACTTCGGCAACTATGCTGGGCTCGCCGGGATGATCGACACGCTCTGGGCGCTCGGGCGTCGGCTGGCGTGGGAGCGGATCGAGACGCCGTTCGCCGAGATCCTGCAAGCGTCCGCGTACCCCGACCTCTCCGCCGCAAAGGCGGCGATCCGACGGGCCGGTGAACGGATTGCCGACGCTGGCTTGCCGCGTGAGCTCTCTCCGCTCGTCATCGGGGTCGTCGGGTACGGAAACGTGTCGCGCGGTGCGCAGGAGATCCTCGATCTACTGCCCATGGTCGATGTCTCCCCGAGCGATCTGCTGAATGACCGACCGCTCGATCGGCGGACCGGGATCCTGAAGGTTGTCTTCCGCGAAGCGGACACCGTCGCGCCGCTCGATCCGGCGCGGCCATTCGATCTCGCCGAGTATTACGAGCATCCCGAACGGTATCGTGGCGCGTTCTCGCGGTACCTTCCGCGGCTCCACGTGCTGGTGAACTGCACGTACTGGGAGCCGAAGTACCCGCGGCTCGTCACAAAAGCGCACGTCGCGGAGCTCTTCTCGGAGGACCGGCCGGCGCTCCGCGTGATCGGCGACATCAGCTGCGATGTCGAAGGAGCGGTCGAATGCACGATCCAGACGACGGAACCGGACGACCCGGTCTATGTCTACGAGCCGGCCGGCGATCGGGCGCTGCTCGGCGTCGAAGGGGACGGTCCCGTGGTCCTCGCCGTCGATATCCTGCCGAGCGAGCTCCCGCGAGAGGCGTCGGCGTTTTTCAGTGAGATCCTTCGCCGATTCGTGCCGGCGCTGGCGCGCGCGGACTACTCGGCGGAGCTCGCTGATCTTGCTCTCCCGGCGCCGCTCCGGCGTGCGACGATCGTCCATCGGGGGCGTCTGACGCCCGACTACCGGTACCTCGAACGACACCTCGGCCGCGCCGAGGGAGTAAGAAGGAGTGCAGCGTGAAACAGGTTCTTGTGCTGGGCGCCGGGCTCGTCGCCGGTCCCCTCGTCCGCTACCTCCTCGGCGTGAAGGGCGTCCACGTGACGGTCGCCAGCCGGACGGTCGAGAAGGCACGGCGCCTCGTCGGGACGGCGGCGAACGGGACGGCGGTCGCGCTGAACGTCGATGACCAGAATGCGCTCGAGCGGGCGGTTGCGGGGTGCGATCTGGCGATCAGCCTGCTGCCGTACGTCTACCACCCGCGGGTCGCCCGCCTCTGCGTGGAGCACGAGGCGCAGATGGTGACGACATCGTACGTGAAGGACGAGATGCGCGCGCTCGACGATCCGGCCCGTTCGGCCGGCGTGATCCTCCTGAACGAGATCGGTGTCGACCCGGGGATCGACCACATGTCAGCAATGCAGGTCATCGACCGGATCGGCCGCGAGGGGGAGACGCTCGTCTCGTTCACGTCGAACACCGGAGGGCTCCCGGCACCCGATTCGAACGACAACCCGATGGGGTACAAGTTCTCGTGGGCGCCGCGCGGCGTCGTCCTCGCTGGGAAGAACCCGGCGCGCTACCTGAAGGAGGGCGAGGTCGTCGATGTCCCGGGCACCGAGTTGTTCGCCCACCACTGGCCTTGCGAGGTCGTCGAGTTCGGGGAGCTCGAGGTCTACCCGAACCGCGATTCGCTCCCGTACATCGATAGCTACGGGATCTCCTCCGCGAAGAGCATGTTCCGCGGGACGCTCCGCTATCCCGGATGGTGCGAGACGATGAAGCGGATCGTCGCCCTCGGCCTCCTCGATGAGACGCCGCGGACCGACCTCGGCGGGCTGACGTTCGCCCGGTTGACGGGGCGGTTGATCGGAACGTCCGGAGCAGCGGGTCCGCAGGACCTCGCGGCCCACTTCGGGCTTCCGCGCGACGCGAAGCCGGTGACCGACCTCGAATGGCTCGGCTTGACAAGCGGTGACCCGCTCCCGGCGGGCGCCGACACGCTCCTCGACGTTCTCGCGCGGCGGATGCTCGAGAAGATGCAATACGCGCCGGGCGAACGTGACATGCTCGTCATGCAGCACGAGTTCGTGGTCGAGAGATCGCACGGACGGGAGAAGATCACGTCGACCCTCGTCGACTACGGGATCCCGAACGGGGACTCCGCGATGTCCCGGCTGGTCGGGCTCCCGGCGGCGATCGCCGCACGGCGGATCCTCGACGGGACGATCGACCTCGTCGGCGTGCAGGTCCCGACGAGTCCGTCAATCTATGAACCGGTCTTGGGGGAACTCGCGGGGATGGGCGTCGCGTTCGAGGAGACGGTCTCGCCGATCCAGCGATAGGGGGGCTCAATAGACGGGGAGGTCGGGATCGACCTCCGTCGCCCACGCACTGATCCCGCCCTCGAGATTCCGGACGCGCGAGTAGCCGGCGCGGCGCAGCCGGGCGACCGCCCGCGCCGAGCGGCGGCCGGTGCGACAAACGAGGACGATCTCGGCGTCAGGATTGAGCTCGTCTCGTCGGGACTCGAGATCGCGGACTGGAATCAGGGTGGAACCGGGAATCCGCGCGATCGCCCACTCCCCCGGTTCGCGGACATCGACGATCCGGATCGGTTCCCCGGCGTCGAGCCGTCGCTTCAGCTCCGCGACGCCGATCGACGGGACGTCATTGGGCGCGCTGCATCGATCACCGACGTCGACGAGCTCAATCGATCGGCGGTCGACGCCCGTTCCGCAAGTCGGGCAGTTCGGGTCCCTGCGGACTTCGAATGCCTCGAACCGCGCCGAGAGGGCGTCGTAAGTGAGCAAGCGGCCGATGAGTGGGGCCCCGACGCCGGTCAGCCGCTTCACGACCTCCGTCGCCTGCAGGAGACCGATCGTCCCCGGGACGACGCCGAGGACACCGGCCTCTGCACACGTCGGGACCTCGTCGAGCGGGGGCGGCGTCGGGAACAAGCAGCGGTAGCAGGGGCCGTCGGTGTCGGCGAAGACGCTGACCTGGCCCTCGAAGCGGAGGATCGCCCCGTAGACGAACGGGACGCCCTGCAGGAGGGCCACATCGTTGATCAAATAGCGGGCAGGGAAGTTGTCGGTCCCGTCGACGATCAAGTCGTATCCCCGAGCGATCCGCTGTGCAGTCCCGGCGAGGAACGCCTCGTCGATCGCGACGACCTCTATGTCGGGGTTGAGATCGGCGAGCCGACGCCTCGCTGACTCGACCTTCGGGATCCCCAGGGTTGCCGTCCCGTGGACGACTTGGCGTTGGAGGTTGGAGAGGTCGACCGGATCGGGGTCGACGAGGCCGATCCGCCCGACGCCGGCCGCCGCCAAGTAGAGCGCGATCGGGCTCCCGAGTCCGCCGACGCCGACGAGGAGAACGCTCGACTGCTTCAACCGTCGCTGCCCCTCGAGCCCGAACTCCGGGAGGACGAGGTGTCGACTGTATCGCTGGAACTCTCTCGGGGAGAGGCCGCCTCGATCGGATCGCTCGGTCACGCAGGTCCCCTCCTATCCGCGGTCGTCCCCTGCCGATCGGCGATCCGCGTTCGACGGCGGCGGAGAATTCCTCGGCGCGGTGCGAACAACGCGGCGGCGAGGAAGAACGCGACCGCGACCAAGACGATGGCTGCCCCGGACGAAATCCCGGTGTAGTAGGAGAGATACAGACCCGTGACTCCGGAGAGAGCGCCAACGGCCGCCCCGACTGCCATCATCGCCGGGAGCCGACGCGTCAACAGGTAGCCCGTCGACGCGGGGGTAACGAGCATCGCCAGCATCAGGCCGACGCCGACCGTCCGGAGGGATGTGACGACGGCAATGGCGACGAGGACGAGGAGCAGGTACTGGTAGAACGATGTCGGGAGGCGGAGCGTCGAGGCGAGCGTTGGGTCGAACGAGACGACGAGCAGCTCCTTGTAGAACGCGAGGACGATCAGCAGGACGAGCCCTCCGAGGGCCGCGATGACCCAGAGGTCCCAGGCGGTGACGCCGAGGATATTCCCGAACAGGAAGTGAACGAGGTCGACGGCGAACCCACGAACGGTCGAAATCATGGCGATCCCGAGCGCGAACATCCCGGCAAACACGATTCCGATCGCTGCGTCCTCACGGACCCGGGTCCGCTGGGCAATCCATCCGATTCCGATTGCGACGGCGATCCCGGTGCCGAGCGCCCACCAGAACAAGGCTCTGCGATCTCCCCGTCCTGCGGTGAGGAACCCGGCTGCGATCCCCGGGAGGATCGAGTGGGCGAGCGCATCGCCGAGGAACGCGATCCCGCGGAGAACGACGTACGCGCCGATCACGGCGCAGACCACGCCGACCAAGACCGCGGCGACCAGACCGCGCTGCATGAACGGGTACTGGAACGGCGCGATCAGGGGATCAAGCCACGCCATCTGGATCCCCTCCCGTGCACGCCGTGTCGCTGATCACCATCAGGCCGCCGTCGCTCTGGACAAGGCGCAGGCAGCTCCCGTACGCCTGTCGGAGGTTCTTCGGCGTGAAGACGTCGGACGGCGGGCCGAACCCGATCGCGCGCCCGCGGAGGAGCAGGACGACATCGAACTCGGCGGCGGCGATACCGAGGTCGTGCAGCGCGACGACGAGGGTCAGCTCCCGCAGGCGCTCGCCCCGGATCAGGGCGAGGATCTCGTCGCGCGAATGGACGTCGAGGCCAGCGAACGGTTCGTCCATCAGCAGGATCTCGGCCTGCTGGGCGAGCGCGCGGGCGATGAACATCCGCTGCTGTTGGCCGCCGGACAGCGTTTCGATTGGGCGGTCGGCGAGATCGGACAACTCGACCGCGGCGAGCGCCCCGCGGACCTCGTCGTGGTCGATGTTGCGCGGGCGCCGGATCGCCCCGATCCGACCGGTTCTCCCCATCATCACCACGTCGTAGACCGTCACGGGGAAGCGCTGGTCGACCTGGCTGCGCTGCGGGAGGTATCCGATGCAAATGTGGCGGGACGGACCGTGTCCGTGGACCCGGACCGTTCCGAGATCGGCTGAGAGAACGCCCGCGATCGCCTTGAGAAGGGTGCTCTTGCCCGCACCGTTCGGACCAACGACGGCCAGGTGCTCCCCGGGGAGCAGGTCGAATCGGACGTCGGACAACGCGGGCGAACCATCGTAGGAGACTGAGAGATCACGTACAGAGAGAGCCGGCGCGGCCGGATCGTGGACGACGCTTCGTCGGCCGGTCCAGATCATCGTGGGTCTCCCAACGCGGCGACGATCGCCGCGACGTTGTAGCGCATCAGGTCGATGTACGTTGGGGCGCCATCGCCCGGTGCACTGAGCGATCCGGTGAAGAGCGGAACGACCGAAATCCCAGTGTCCGCTGCGACCCGCTCGGCCAGCTCGGGGCGAGCCGTCGTCCCGACGAAGACCGCCCGCACGCCGAGTTCGAGGATCCGGTCCTCCAGCTGCGCGATCTCGCGTGCCGACGGATCCGCCAGCGTACTGAATCCGGGAAGGACGGCGCCGACCTCCTCGAACCCGTAGCGAGCGGAGAAATGGCCGAGGACGGCGTGGTCGGTGACGAGCCGCCGCCGGTCATCGGGGATCGCGGAGAGCGCGGCAACGATCCACTCATCCAGCGCCCTCAGCGCGTCGACGTAGCGTTCCGCACGATCGGCGTAGAGGGGGGCGTGGTTCGGATCCCGCTCCGACAGGACCGACGCGATCACGTTCGCCCAGATCGCGACGTTCGACGGGTCTAACCATACGTGCGGGTCCCACCCGCCCGCGGGATCGTGCTCGTCTTCGTCTGCGCGCTCCGGATTGTCCGCCGGCGCGAGTTCGAGTCTCGGGACCGACTCGGCGAGCGGAACGATCCGTCCCTGCGCGTTCGACAGCACCGGCGCAAGCCCCTCTTCGAGCCCGAGCCCGTTCGCGAAGATGATATCTGCCTCGACGATCGTCACGGCATCCCGCGGGGTCGGTTCGAACGCGTGCGGATCGACGCCGACCGGGAACAGGACGGTCAGATCGATCTCCTCGCCGCCGATCCGAGCGACAACGTCCCCGATGATCGTCGTCGTGGCGACGACGCGGACCGATCCGGCGCCAGCGACGCCGAGGGCTCCCGCTGCCACTGATCCGAGGATCAGCCCGACAACAAGCAGGATTCGCCACATAACGATTCTCCTCCTTGGTTCGACGGACCATTGTAGTCGTCGCCGCGTGGTTTGTCGTTGACCGCCTCTTGCGGACCGTTTAAGGTACGATGCGCTGGGAATAGAAGGAGGGCGGACGATGTCGAGGCGAGAGTGGGCGCGAGCCGCTGGGACCGCGGTCGCGATCTTGGGCGTCTGGACGACGGCGGTCGCGGCCGTCCTCTCCCCGTGCGACTACACGCCGGAGAGGAGCGCGTTCAGCGCGCTGTCGCTCCAGGGGAGTCTGCAGTGGTACGACGGTGCGGATGCCGGGGGCGGGCTCTTCCACAGCACGGCGACGGCAGACTACGTCCGGTTCCACCAGTCCGCGCTGTTCGGGTACCGGATCGATGGAGCGGTCGACGCGGCTTGGACGCCGGGCGCGTTCGCTCTGGATGCGGCTGTCACGGGGGACGTGAAGTGGTACATCGAAGGAGACGCGTTCACGATCGGCGTCGCTGATCTTCGATCCACGGGGATCTTGGATTGGACGCTCGACGTGACGGCGGGGCTCGGGGCCGGCCGCTTCCGCGACGTCACTCCCCTCGCCCTTGCGATTCGCGTGCAGAACGCGCTCATCGATGCGGGGATCCTGCTCGCGCCGGTGACCGATGACGTTCTCCAGGAGGTCGCCCACACGATCGGGGATCCCGCGCTCGCGAACGCCGACCGGATCCTGGCGTTGGAGGGGATTCTCGTTCGAACGGGACTCGTGCGGGACGACGCGCTTGGCGCCGAGGGCGTCTTGGGGATGGAACGGGTCCTGACGGCGACCGGAGACGCGCGCCTGTGTGGATGGGATGCGCAGGTTCGCGCCGGCGGTTCGCTTCGGACGAGCGGCGGGTTCGCGGTGTCGGAGGTGATCGTGCTCTCCGGGAACTACGCGATCGTCCCCGACCCGGTCTCCCAAGGGCGGGCGACCGCTCGGCTCGTCTTCGGCCTCGGGGGGAGCGACCGATACGGCCTCGACCTCTCGGCCAGCTATCTCCGGCGATTGGGCGACGAATGGCGCCTGCGGCTTGGATACGCGTTCAGTCGGAACCACGGGTGGTCAGATCCGGAGGAGCAGGTCGATCAGCATCGGTTGTGGGGGAGCCTGCTCGTTCAACTCTCGGCGCAGCTCAGCTTGAGCGCCGACGGGGAGATCCGATATCGGACGAGGGATGCTGAGGCGTCCCGCTCGCTGTTCATCCGCCTCGATTATGACGTATTCTGAGTCGATGGACCGAGTTCTCCACGTGACGGGGCTGAGGAAGTCATTCAAGGGGCGCCAGGCGCTCTCCGGCGTCGACCTGACCGTCCCTCGGGGACGTGTCTTCGGTCTTCTCGGGCCGAACGGGGCGGGGAAGTCGACCCTGATCCGAATCCTGTGCGGACTGCTCCGGCCGGACGCGGGGGAAGCGTACATCCTCGGCTGGCGGGTGCCGAACGCCCGGATCCAATCGCAGATCGGCTACATGCCGCAGGAGACCGCGCTGTACGATGATCTGACGGTCGACCAGAATCTCCGCTTCTTCGGCGAGCTCTACGATCTGCCCCGGTCGGGAATCCGCGAGCGGTCCCGAGAGCTCCTCGAGTTCGTTCAGATGACCGACCGGGGCGACCAGCGGCTCGGGACGCTCTCCGGCGGGATGCAGCGTCGAGTCTCACTGGCGGTCAGCCTTCTACACAAGCCGCGCCTCCTCTTCCTCGACGAACCGACGTCGGGAGTCGACCCGCGGCTCCGGCGGACGCTCTGGGATCATTTCGCACGACTCGCTGAGGAGGATGTCACGGTTCTGGTGACGACGCACTTGATCGAAGAGGCCGTGCGGTGCGACATGTTGGCCGTCCTCAGCCAGGGGAGGCTCCTCGTTCAAGGGACGGCGGACGAGATCCGAAGGCAGACGGGGACCGACGACCTCGAGGACGCGATGATCGCGCTCCAAGAGGGGGAGGCGGCGGAATGAAGAGCCTGGCGGTCACGAAGAACATCCTGCGACGGATCGGGCAAGATCAGCGGACGCTCATCCTGATCGCCTTGATCCCCCTGTTCTTCGTCCTTCTCTATGGCTATTCGTTTTCCGGAAAGCCCCAGCACCTGAGGATCATCCTCGTCAACCAGGACAACGGCCTCGCGTCGGTCCGCACCGCTGAGGTGGGACGGATCACCCTCGAGATGAAGATCGCCCGGCAGATCATCGATGGCCTCGACCAGGAGCTGTTCGATGTCGTCGAGATAGACGATCCCGACGCCGCTCGAGCGCAGGTCGAGCAGGGAGGAACATGGGCCGCGATCGTCTTCCCGCAGAGCTTCTCTCACGCGGTCCTGAACGAGGCGCTCCGCGTCGGCGGAGAGCGGACGACGACCTACGGGAACCGGACCGTCCGGCTTCTCCCGCCGACGGACGCCACGGACGGACCGTCCGCCTCGTTGACCCTTGACGACAGCAATCCGATGATCACTTCGGCGATCCTCGAGGGGTTGAAGTCGACGGTGGAGCGGATCCTGGCCGGTCAACAACGGGCGCTGTCGCCGGACGCTGTCCTTCAGACACGGCTTCTCTATGGAGGCTCGATCCGCGCCCTCGACTACACTGCGCCGGGGATCATCGGGTTCGCGATGACGCTGATCACCGTCATGCTGACGTCGATCTCGATCGTCCGCGAGCGGACGGCCGGTACGTTGACGCGCGTCCTGGTCGCACCGATCCGTCCGTGGCAGGTGACTCTTGGGTACACGACGGCGTTCACCGGGATCGCTCTCTTCCAGGTCGGCGAGCTGTTCCTCGTCTCGACGCTGTTGTTCCACATCCGTTTCGTCGGAAGCCCGGCGTGGGTTGCAGTGATCATCGTCCTGTTCACGGTCGGGCTCCAGGGGATCGCGACTCTGCTCTCGACCGTCGCCCGGAACGAGTTCCAGGCGATGCAGTTCCTGCTCTTCCTGCTGATTCCTTCGCTGATGGTGAGCGGCGTCTTCTGGCCCCTCGAGGCGATGCCGCCCGCGATGCGCCCGCTGTCGTACGCGAGCCCTCTGACGTATGCGAACACCGCATTGCGGCGCGTTATGCTGACCGGATTCGGACCGTCTGAGATCGTCTTTGAGCTGTCGGTCCTCGCTGGCTTCGCGGTCATCATGCTCGGCCTCGCGATCGTTTCCATGCGACGTCAGGCGTTCTCCGCATAGCGGCGTCTTCACATCTCTGCCACAAGATCGATCGAGATCGTTCATTCGCCGGAGGTACGCTCGATGCTGGCAGAATGAAAGGAGAACCGATCATGAGAGCAATGCGTACGCGAATGAGTCGATGGACCGTTCTCGCGGCGCTGGTCGGCCTCGTCGGGGGGATCCCGGCGAGCGGCCAGATCGCCGTCGCGACGGATGAGATCCCCCTCCAGATGGTCGTCCTCGTCAATCGGCTGGAGCTCTCTGCGGAGCAGATGAGAAGCCTGCACAGTGCCCTCTCCGGGGTTCTCGAGGACGTGCGGGCTCTCGAGACGCGCCGGGCGACGTTCGTCGAAGAGATGATTGCATTCACCGGGGCGGCCGACGAACTCGATGCGCGGCTCGCTGCGTTCTGCGCCGAGACGGCCGGTGAGACGAGCGCCCTCTGGGAGAAGACAGCGGCCGCGGTCGACACGATCAAGGGGACGTTGACCTACAAACAGGGCGAGATTCTGTGGCCGTTGCTTGCGGGGCTTCTCCGCGAAGAGATGCCGCCATCGACGGCGTCCGATCGAGCGATCCGACTGGGGGATCGGGACGGGGCGACGAGCCGGATGGGACAGATGCAGCGCAGGATGCTGTTCGGTTCGCCGGATGACGCGACCGCGGTGCGGAAGCAGATCGCCGACCGACTCCGAGACAGGCTCGGAGTGAGCGGCGGAGAGGCGGACGATGAGGGTGCTGCACCGGGCGCGGTCCGGGCGATGATGGGACACCGGGCTGCCGTCACGATGGGCGCACGTGGCGACGGCCTTGTTGTTCGGATGGCGCGTGCGGGGATCGGCGCTCGCGAGATGCGCTTCGAGCGACTCGAGCAGCTGGTGAGGATCCTCGAGCTGAAGCTGGGATCGATCTAGCGACGCGGAGCGACCGCGGACTCACCTTGCGCGGGGCGCGCCCGATCCGGGTGCGCCCCGGTGCATCTTTCTTTCCTATGCGGCTTTTGGATGGGCGACGCGGAGAGTGAACCGGAAGTGTGCACCGCCCTCCGGGCGGTTTTCGGCGTAGATCCGCCCGCCGTGCGCTTCGATGAGGGCCTTGGCGATCGCCAATCCGAGGCCGGCCCCGCCCCGGTCGCTCGAGCGCGGGGCGTCCGACCGGTAGAAGCGGTCGAAGACGCGTTCGAGGGCGGAAGGGGAGAGCCCGGGACCGCTGTCGGAGACGGAGACCTCCACCAGATCGGGGTCCGACAGGCGGGCGCCGACCCGGACCGCTCCCCCCGTCGGCGTATGGCGGATCGCGTTTGCCAGAAGGTTCAGCAGCACCTGTTCGATCCGCTGCGGATCCGCGTTGACGTGCGGGAGCTCCTCGTCGAGGGCGAGATCGATGTGCAGTCCGGAGTCCTCGATTTCGACGCCGATCGTCGCCAGGATCCCCTCGACGATCTGATCGAGTCGGCAGGGGGTCAGGCGGATCGACAGCGCGCCGGCATCGGCAAGGGCGAGCTGATGCAGATCGTTGACGAGCCGGGTGACGAGCAGAATCCTATTGTGAAGCGCGGCGAACGTCTCCTCGTTCGCGACGATCAGACCGTCGCGCATCGCTTCGAGCGTCGTCCGCAATGCGGTGATCGGGGTCCTCAATTCGTGGGAGACGTCGGCGATCATCCGCTGTTTCGCGGTCTCCGCCCGCTCGAGGCTCGCTGCCATCTCGTTGAACGAATCCGCGAGGTGTCCGAGGACGTCGGATGATTCGATCGTCACGCGTTCCCGAAGGTGGCCGTCGGCGATTCGGCGAGTCGCGATGTCGAGGCGATTCAGAGGGCCGATCAGCTGGCGGAAGAGAAGCCAGCCGAGGACGATTCCGACGACGCCGACCGCGAGCGCCGCGAGCCAGAGCGACCGCCGGGTGGCGCGGAGGAACCCCTCTTCGAGGGGATTGCTCCACGGAATCAAGCGGAGCGAGACGAGCGTCCACGTTCCCGACCCCGGCACGGAGAGCGCTTGCCCCTGAGCGAGTTGTGCAGAGGTCAATCGGCGGCCCTTCAGCCGCTCGTCCGGCGACGAGACGATGCGCCCATCCGGGTCGGCGAGGGCGATCGGGATCTCCTGGGAGGAGCGCTCGAGCAGTTCGACGACGGCGTCGATGCTCCCTGACCGTTGGTAGTAGACGACGATCAACTGGAGCAGGAGCTGATCCTGTCGGCTCAACGGGCGGACGGCGTAGTCGACGAATGCTTGTTTGACCGACTGGTGGATGAACCAGTAGCCGAGGACCGTCATCAGGGCGATGACCACGGCGAACGACAGTGTCAGCTTTGCCTGGAACGACAGCCGGCGAAGAGGCGTCCTCATGGTTCGCCCCTCTTGGCAAGTCGGTAACCGACGCCGAAGACCGTCAGCAAGTACTGCGGGTTTCGCGGATCGGGCTCGATCTTCTGACGGAGGCGTTTGATATGCGAGTCGACAGCTCGTTCGAAGCTCCCATATGTGTCGCCCCGCACCGCCTCCAACAGCTCGAGCCGCGTGAAGACGCGCCCGGGATGAGTCATCAGGAACGCCAGCAGGTCGAACTCCATCGCTGTTGGCTCGATGGGAGAACCATTCAGCCAGACGCGGCGCTGATCCTGGTCCAGGCGAAGGGGGCCGACCTCTAGAACCGCCGGCCGGGCACCGGCTGCGCGTCGGAGAACGGCGCGGACGCGTGCCTCCAGTTCGCGCGCGCTGAACGGTTTCACGACGTAGTCGTCGGCACCCGCCTCAAGCCCGATCACCCGATCGGTCTCATCGGCGCGCGCGGTCAGCATGATGATCGGGACCGGCGAAGTCTGGCGAATCCGCTCGGCGACAGAGAGCCCGTCGATCGCAGGGAGCATCCAGTCGAGGATGATCAAGTCCGGATGGTGCGCTTCGAACTGGGCGATCGCTTCCTCGCCATTGCCGGCCGAGATCACTTCGAACTGCGCGCTTTCCAGGTAGCTGCAGATCGATTGAACGACCCAGGCTTCGT
>Ga0068714_10000644_pt1 | contig 63852 bp, 42 predicted proteins | sample MTBNYHSulfiMetaG_FD_62988 | JGI IMG/M metagenome (GOLD analysis project Ga0068714, IMG submission 62988) | Enrichment culture microbial communities from rom New York Harbor, USA that are MTBE-degrading - MTBE-NYH (New York Harbor Sulfidogenic)... | ecosystem: Environmental > Aquatic > Marine >...
GTGGATGCGATTGTTGCGATCGACGCAACCTGTGGAGGAGCGTTCCGTCACGAACTGCCCGACCTCTTTGCGATGGCGGAGGATGATCGGCTCGAAGAGGTGTTGAAACTCAAGGCGAAGGTGCATGACTGGGCGGGTTTTGTGCTGCACACCCTTGATGCCACCTTCCCGCCGACACGTGCGCCGGACATGGAGGTCACGGTGCATGATTCCTGCCATATGACACATACGGAAGGGCGGCAGGAGAGTGTGCGCAGGCTGGTGGAACGTCTCCCGGGAGTCCATGTGCGCGAGATGAACGAGGCCACCATCTGCTGTGGTTTCGGAGGATCATTCTCGGCGATGTATCCGGAAGAGGCGTCACGTTGGCAGCAGCGTAAACTTGACAACATGCTTGCAGAGCAGGTTCCAGTGGCAATTGTCTCGAGTCCAGGCTGCCTGACCACCCTGCAGGAACGCCAGACACGGGACAGCGTGACCGGGGTTCGTCTGATGCACCCCGCCGAGTTGATTGTGGAACGCTGCGGATGGACAGGGGAGGGGAGATGAGTGCGATTGTGCTGGCGGTGGGGATCATCCTGATCCTGGGGGCGGGCTTGCCTTCCGGGCCATTGACCCTGCCGCTATGGTTCGGAAGTCCCGCTTCGCAACGGGGTGGCATGTTGCCGCTCCACCCGGGTGTGGCTCGCCTGGCAGGTCTTTGCTGGATAGCGCTCTTTTTTGTGTCACGCAAATCGGACAGCGTAGAGCTGATTGTCGCTGTGGCAGTCCTGGCATTTCTTCTGCTGGCAGTGGCGATGGTGCTCGGGGTGAATGTGCGAACCCGACGCTGACAGGCACAACTACCATGTGGCAAGAGGGATGGGTCTGATCGCACCGATTTCCGCAGGAAACTGGATGGATTCACCTGTCAAGAAGGGAACTATGAAGATCACGAATCACTTCGCGCTGATGATCCTGACAGTCGGGATGCTGCTGATGACCACAGGTTGCGCGACGATTGTCGGTTACAATGTCGGCGCCAGCCTCGATGTGAAATCCGGGACATCGGAACCTTACGCAGTTGAATTTGTTGACCAGTTGAAGAACGGCCAGCTGCTTGAAGTGACCCTCAAAGATGGACGGGTCATCCGGGGGGTGCTGATAGAAAAGCATGCTGGCCGCGACCTATGTTTGAGCAGGGTTGGTTCGAAACGAAAAGCTGGCGCAGACTGGATTGCTTTGGATAAAATCCAGAGTATTTCGCTGATCCATATCACGGATGATAACCGTCACAAGTGGACCGCGGTGGGAATCGTTACGGACCTGGTGACCGTTGGGATTCTGTATGCGTTGAAATCAATCGGCGAGGGGATGCAAGCGTTGTCGTATAATAGCTGACATATCGTAAACCATGCCGCACCGTACCGCCTGATCGTTACAGGTCTCCTTCAGCGCAAGGTCTTCCCAATCCGATCAAATCGAATCCGCCTGAAGAAGGGCGTGTTGTCGGCTTCCGAGTCATAGGAAAAGTGCACGAGGCGTGCCCGACCGATGATGTCCCTCTCCGGGACCGGTCCCCAGAAGCGGCTGTCATAGGAAAAGTCGCGGTTGTCGCCCATGAGGAAGACCATTCCTTCGGGCACGATGTATGGGCCCCAGTTGTCGCGATTTCCGAGCGCATAGGGAATGCCGGGCTGCCTCCAGCCCGCGGGGAAGTGGCGCGGGTCTCCATGCGTGAGGTGCTCCGGTGAGGTTGCCTGTTCTCCGTCGACATAGAGTTGCTTGTCCCGGATTTGTACGGTCTGACCGCCGACCGCCACGACTCGTTTCACATACGGGGTTCGCTGATCGACCGGGGCTTCGAGGACGACAATGTCGCCGGGTCGTGGGTGACGCAAACCGGGCAGTTTCAACGCCGGGACATGCGTACCGATGGATGTGTAGGGGATTCCGAGCCACTGGGGCGTGCGCGGGCCGAGGGTGAACTTGTCGGCGATGAGGAAATCGCCGGTCATGATGGTGTTTTCCATCGAGCCGGTGGGAACATGATAGGCTTGCACGAGGGTGGTCTGGAGTAAAACGACCATCCCGACCAGCAGCGCCACCTCGCGGAGGCTATTCGTCAGGAGAATGCGCCAACCCCTTTTGTTGGGTCGCGTGGCGGATTGTTCGGGACTCATGTTTTCCTCGCTGTGAGGGTTCGGCTCTGGTGGTCACACCTGTCTGCAGGTGGGTTGGTTCCCACAGGTGAGAGCAGGCGGGGCGGCCTGCCGCAGCGCTGGGATGGAACAATGTCGGGTTGTATATGCGCGGATAATTCGGCCCCGGTTCAGGAGTCCTAACTTCTGCAACGCTCTTGACCTGCGAACCTTTTTGTGCCATGATTCACAGATTGATACCCCCCATCCACCTACCAGGAGGAGAGCCAGACCGATGGATACCACCGACATGTTCCTCACCGATGAACAAAAGATGGTACGTGACATGGTTCGTGACTTCGCTGAATCGGAAGTGAAGCCGATTGCCGTGGAGATCGACGAGGAGGAACGCTTCCCGGAGGAGACCATCGGGAAGATGGCGGAGCTTGGGCTGCTTGGCATCTGCTACGATGAGAAATATGGTGGGGCGGGGATGGATACCCTGTCCTACATCATCGCGGTCGAAGAGCTGAGCCGTGTCTGCGGTTCGACAGGGATCACCCTCGCGGCGCACATCTCGCTCGGGGTCGGCCCGATCGACCTCTTCGGAACAGAAGAGCAGAAGCAGAAGTGGATGCCCCCGCTTTGCAGCGGCGAGCAGCTTGGCGCATTCGGACTGACTGAACCGAATGCCGGCTCGGATGCCGGTGGTACGGAATCGACCGCAGTGCTGGACGGCGACGAGTGGGTGCTGAATGGCACGAAGATTTACTGCACCAACGGCAGTGTCGCCGGAACGATTGTCGCCACTGCAGTGACCGACAAATCGAAGGGGACGCACGGGATCAGCAGTTTTATCATCCCGACCGACACACCCGGCTATGTGCGTGGCAAAAAAGAGAAAAAACTGGGGATCAAGGGTAGCGACACCTCGATGGTCCATTTCGAGGACCTGCGGATTCCTAAAGAGAACATCCTGGGTACACCGGGCGAGGGGTTCAAGCAATTCCTGATCACCCTGGATGGCGGACGTATTTCCATCGGTGCAATGGCGCTGGGGATTGCGCAGGGGGCGATGGAAGAAGCGGTCCGTTACAGCCAGGAACGTTTCCAGTTCGGCAAACCGATCGCGGCGTTTCAGACAATCCAGCACAAGCTGGCGGACATGGCAACGGAGATCGAGGCGGCACGTCACCTGGTTTACCACGCGGCGCGTCTGAAGGACCTGGGGAAGTCCTACAGTACACAGTCGGCGATGGCCAAGCTGTTTGCCTCCGAAGTGGCGACCCGTGTCTGCAACCAGGCGATCCAGGTGCATGGCGGCTATGGCTATGTCCGGGAATACAAGGTGGAACGGATGTTCCGCGATGCGAAAATCACAGAGATCGGCGAGGGGACAAGCGAGATCCAGCGGCTGGTAATTGCGCGGAGCTTGCTGGATAAAGCGAAGTAGGAGCGGGACTCACACTTTCGGCGACAGGTTACGAAATATCGGCCCGGACCCTGCAGCTTGCGTCCGTCGCTTCGGCTGGTAAGGCGCTGACAGTTCTCGAACTCTGGTGAAAGCGGCAGGTCGGGCGACCTGCCGCAACAGCTCATGATCCTGAATCAAGTTCAGGATGACTCGTTTCCTCGATGCGCGATGACTTTCAGACGAGGGTCTCTGACGGAACCGTGGCTGACGTGACATTGGACATGACAGGGAAATAGAGGCTGAAGGCGGTCCCACGGTTCAGTTCGCTTTCGACTTCGATCAGGCCCCCGGACTGGTCTACAATGCTGTAAACACTTGCCAATCCCAGCCCGGTGCCCATCCCCTTCTTTTTCGTGGTGAAGAAGGGATCAAAAACCTTCGACAAGTACTCCTCCGGAATACCATCCCCATTATCGACTGCCATCAACTGGACATACTCGCCTGGATTTGCCTTGGGCCGTGATTCGCAGAACCCATCATCGGCGATAAAATTGGAGCCGGTGAGGGTGAACTGGCCGCCGTGGGGCATGGCATCGCGAGCATTGATGGCGAGGTTGAGGATCACCTGTTCAAGCTGGTTGCTGTCCGCGAGGAAGGTTTTAAGGTTGGGGGCGAACTCCAGTTTCAGCTCGCACCTGGGTGCGAGCAGACGATCGAGCATGGGCAGGAGCTGGTTGATGAGCTTGTCGATCCTCACGGGGGCCAGCTCCCGGCTATCGCCCCGGCTATAGGTGAGCAGGTCGCGGATAAGGTGGGAGGCACGTTCGGCGGTGCCGAGGATCAGGGTCAGCTCAGTCCGCAGGTGGCTGCTCATGTGCCGGTCTGTCAGAGCGATGTTGGCGTGACCGTGAATGACCGAAAGCATGTTGTTAAAATCATGTGCCAGCCCGCCCGCGAGTCGGCCCACCGATTCAAGGCGCTGGGACTGGTTAAACTTTTCCTGGTAGGCCGACCGTTCAAGGGCCACACGTTCACGTTCGGCGATCTCATGCTCAAGCGATTCGAGGGAGGCCTCGAGGGAGCGGGTCCGCTCGTGGATGAGCTGCTCCAGTTCGTGGTTCCGTTTGTGAACCTGCGCCAGCCGGATTCTTGAGACGAGATAAATCACACCGGCGAGCAGGAGCAGGTAGATCAGGTAGGCATACCAGGCCCTTTGCCAGGGGGGCTTGACTTGGATGGCGATACCGGCGATTTCGCTGATGCTCCCTCGTCCGTCTCGTCCCCGAACCTCAAAGATGTACCTGCCCGGATTCAACTCCTCAAAATCGTGGTATCCTTCCCGGCTCCAGGCGGACCAGGCGGTATTAAGGCCGTTCATACGGAACTGGAACTCATTCTCTCCGGGACGGTGGTAGCGCGGGATGGCATACTCGATCCGAATCGAAGAGTCATCTGCCTTCAGCACCAGGGGCGATGAGGAATCCGGGATGATGGTCCGTGGCTGGGATCCATGCACCACGATCCTTCGGAGCAGGGCGGAGTAGCTCGTTTGCGGCGGTTTTGCCTCCGCTTCGTCGTAGCGCAGCAGCATTCCCGCAGCGCCACCCATCCAGACAATTCCGTCCGCCTCTGGAAAAAGAGAGTAATAGGAGCGATTTCGCCCTGTGTGGAGCGGTGCAGAAATCAGGTATCGTCCGTAGGGTTGCGGAGTTGCCAGAAGGCCATGCCAGGGTTCGGAGTGGAACCAGATCCGTCCCTGCTGGTCGGTGACCGGGTGGCTGACGCCCTTCAGCTCACGGAATCCTGTGTCAAGCAGCAGGGAGTCGCGTTCAAATCTCTGGTGTTCCTGGTCGAAACGGAACAACCCGTCACGTGTCCCATTGTAGAGACGGCCGTGCAGCAGGAAGGGGTAGTGGAAATCGATTTCGGGCAGGCCGGATTCGGAGCTGAAACGGGTCCGTTCGACGAGTTGCAGCTTGCCGTTGTCGGCGACCTGGAGGCGAATCCTTTCGAGGTAGCTGTCATCGACAGTCACCCAGAACTCATCGCCTCTTCCGCCGCAGATCCAGCCGATCTCACCGCCGGTCCCTTCGATGTAGCCCTGGTCCCGCCAGGATCGGCCATCCCAGCGGAGGCTGGCCAGCCCGCCATCATAGGGATTATAAAGGATGTGAAGCGAATCCTGGGTCGCAGCAAGTACGGGGGAACCGGTCTCTTGCAGCAGACGGCGCCGACCGCTACGTGTATCAAGCTCGAAGAGGGAGTCGGATTCTGCGACAATCAGTTTGCCGCGGGCAGAGAGCAGGGCCCATGTCCATCGATTCAGGCCGGGTAGCCGTTTGAACCGTGCAGACTCCAGTGGGCTGCTGGAGGGTTGGAGCTGAAACACCCCCCGGTCGGTGGCGGCATACAACCTGCCCAGGTGGCGTGTGGTTGCGAACACGGAGCCGTCCAGCCCCTCAGCAAGCCCAAAGCAGGTAATCGGCTGCTGGATGTCGAGGCGGACGATGCCATGGTCGAGGGGTATCCAAAGGCCGCCTTCGGGGTCGATCATGCTTGTGTGGGCGACATTGTGAGGCAGACCGTTGCCTCGGTCAAGGATGGCGAGGATCTCTCCGGCACGGTTGAAGAGGGCCAAGCCATCCGCTTCGGTAATCATCGTAAAAAGGGTGTCATTCAGCCGGTTTGCTTCAAAGCCGACAAACTGTTGCGCGAAGTCAGCCACGGGTGTGTCGAAGCGTTTCGCAACACCGTCGGCGAAAGTGTGCCAGAGACGCCTGTTGCGTTTGTCAAGCGAGCCCACCAGCAGGGTTTCACGGTCGAGCGCAGTGATCTCGAAGGGATGCAATCCCTTGAAAAACTCACCGCCCGGCAGGAGTTCGAGCTGATCGCCGTTTAAAGTCATCAGCCCGGTTTCGGTCCGGGCGATGATATGCTGTCCCTGCTGATAGGTGTAACGGCTGTAGGATTCGCCCGGGGGAAAGGAGATGACGGTGAAATGGCCCTCATCGCCGATGTCATTCTCCGGGTGCCAGATGAGAATGGAGTTCCAGTTTTCGAAGACGATCCCATCGGGCGTGGCGAAAGTGACCCAGATGGCGGAGGGCTCGACGGAATCCGGCAGGAAACTGGCGAGGGATCGGATGACATGACCGGACTGACCATCGGGCACAAGCAGCGCGATGTCATGGTCCCAGCCGGAGAAAAGACGGTTTTCGCTGTCGATGGTGAGGCTGAGCGGTTGTCGGTGGTCAGGGTGACGGTGCAGCATCCAGCTCACACCATTGTATTCGAGGATGCCCTTGGCATTGGCGACATAGATGACACCACTGCTGTCACGCACAATGGCGGTATTCTGGCTGTCTGCGTTGTAGTCTTCAGGAAGGAAGGTTTTCAGTTGGGGCAAGCCGCGTTCATGTGCCGGACCTGCCAGCAAACAGGCCGGCACGATCGGCAGAAGGAATAGTGCAAGGCAGAGTTGCCATCGGATGAACGTAGTCATGGTGTCGTGAATCGGCCTTTCAGATCACCGGGTGCATGCCCCCGGAAACACCCTTCTCCCGGGGTTTATTGCTCTGTCTGTATCGCCCATCGGTGACAGAGATAGTGTCCCTGCTTGTGAATGTACGGAATACGGGGATAGGAGGGAGAATACAACACGAAAAATCCCAAAAATGTGCGCTGGGTCAACATCGGAAATTTCTGATCCGGGGAGGAGTCAGGCGGATTTGGCATCTCAATCAAAGGCAGTGGATAGTCCCTGATTTACCGATCCATTCAGAGATCTGTGTGACTGTTTCTGACTGGTCAGGCGGTCAAGCCGAGCCGAGAGACCACACCCCGTGATACGGCTGGGATCAGGGCTCTTCAACTCCAAGCGGCGGGCGGGGCATCTCCTGGAGTTGGGTGGCGGTAAAAACTTCGCCCTCTCCCCGTCGAATGAAGTCCGCCTTGACATACCTGAGGAAGGTCGAATAGGTGCTGGAGGCAGCCAGCAGGGCGCCATGAGGCCCTTCACGCCACCCACCGCGTCCGATGTAAATCCGCAGGAAGGTGCTGAGCGAGTGACGCAGGGCCGTGCGCACACCGACCCTGCGTTGTGGGTCGGCAGCGATCTTTTCTGCTGCGAGGGTCGAGTAGCGGTCGATCTTGGCGAGGTATCGGGGGAAGCTGGGATCGGTGTGATGGTCAAGTGACTGCTGGAGACGGCCGATAGCGCCATCGATCAGCACCTTTTCATGCACGATATCCGCGGTGAAGTGCCCTTTGCCACGTCTGAAAAGACGCAGCACTTCATCATTTCCCCAGCCGCCGTGACGGATCCTTTTCCCGAGAAACCAGGCATGACGCGGGATCAGGTAGCCATCTTTGGCGAAGGGGTCTCGCACGGTCTGGAGGATTTCGAGGGCGAGCCCCACAGACACCACCTCATCCGCATCGAGCGACAGAATCCAGTCGCCGTGGGCGGCCTCCAGCGCGGCTTGCTTTGTGGGGCCAAATCCGGTGAACGGCAGCTCGATGAGATGCGCGCCCAACTCGGCAGCGATGGTGGCGGTGCCATCATTCGAGCCGGTGTCGGCTACGATCACCTCGTGGGCAAAGCGGACGCTTTCAAGACTCGCAGCAATCCTTGCCGCTTCATTCCTGGCGATCATCACCACGCTGATGCGGGGATCGTCGGAGCCGTTCTCATCGACCGGCGCGGGTTCGTGTTGGGGTGAGTGGAGCATGGCGAAAGGTAGACGGTTGGCAGGGGCGGGCGCAATTCGTTCGGATCAGGACGTCAGCATGGATTGATACAGCTCAAGGTAACGCTCCGTGATGACCGGCAGAGTGACCTGTTCACGGACCCATTTCCCGGCCCGCTCGGTCAGATCGCGAGCGAGGTCGGGGGAAGAGAGCAGGCTGTTCAAATGCGCGGCGAGCTGGGGGACATCTCCTTCCGGTGCGGTGAGGCCTCGGTCCGCAACGCTGTCGAGCATACCGCCGGTCAGTGTCGAGACGACGGGAACACCGTAAAGGAAAGCATCGAACACGCTCGAGTTGAGGCCTTCCGTATGGTTTCCGGTGACAAGGTAAATGTCCATCAGCGCGAAGTAATCCTCGACATTGTCCCGATGGCCCAGCAGCAGGTAGCATTCCGTGAGACCGTACTGCTGAATAAGCGGCAGGACCCGCTCACGCATCTGTGTGTTGCCAAAGTGGAGGAAGATAAAATCCTGGCGCAGGTTGCGCAGGTGGCGGATGGTTTCGACCATCGTGACAGGATCTTTCTGCGGGACAAGGTCACCGGTGGTGGCGATGATATGCTTTCCTTCGAGCTTCAGCGTGCGGCGGAGCTCTTCGGCGCGTTCACGGTTCAAGCTTTTTTCATGGGCGGCGGAGGGGATGACTGTCACCCGGCGAACGTCGAGCTGGTTCAGAGTGTCGCGTATGGCGCCGGAGATCGCGACAATTCGATCAGTTACCCGGTATTTCCACTTACCGAAGAGTCCCTTCGGGACGAAATTGACACGCCGAGTGTAGATGACAGGGCGGTGATGGAAAGGCTTGCTCAAAATGGCGAGTGAATGCGCCTTGCCGCTTTGCGGGTGGAGGATGTCCCAGGAGCGGCTGCGGAAAAGGAGAAAGGAGAGCGCTGCGGCCGAGGTGGCTGCGGAGTGGACGGTGAATCCGGCTTCGACGGCACGCCGCGCCAGGGGTGAATGTGCGCGGGCGAGCAACTCGACCTCGATGTCGGCATCACGCAGACCCTGGAGGGTGTAAAGGGTTTGACGTTCCCCACCTCGCCAGGTGCGCTCAGTGTTGATCTGAAGGACTCTCATGGGACCTTTTCCTGGGGTGCAAGGGGGCAATATAATGCTGCAGCGATGGGATTTCGGGGAGAGCCGATCAAAACCGGACCAGACCCCGGTGCCGAAGTGCTCGCCGCGGTCTGGTATTTCGTATACTCTTCCTGAATTCGGGCAGGGGCGGGGCGGAATGATGCGTTTCCGTGAAACGCGAGGGTCGTCAGGCGAGGGTGTCTGACGGAAAGCATACTGGATCCCGAGTCGAGCTCAGGATGCCGCGTTCAGCAACCGACACGATGCGAGTCGGTCAAAGGGATTGGAGTGGAGATGAGCCAGCGTGATGTCGTATTGCGTGCCCTGCTGGAAGCTGGGGGACGTCTCGATGCCCGTCAGCTTGTCGCGGGGACAGAGGGGAACCTCTCCGCGCGTCTCGATGACGGCTCCCTGTTGATCACAGCGTCCGGACGGTTCAAGGGCCGTCTCACCCCCAACGACCTGGTACGTGTCGACCTTGAGGGCACTCTGCTCGAGGGGCAGGCGAGGATGAGCAGCGAGGGATGGACCCATCTGGCAGTCTACCGGAACCGCCCGGATGTGGGGGGAGTCGTCCATGCCCATCCGCCGCATCTGCTCGCCCTGAACTTGCGTGGCTGGAACATGGAGGCGGTGCCTCTCGCCGAAGCAGCCTACGGGTTCGGGTCGGTGCCGACATGCCGATTCGCGGTGCCGGGCACAGGGGAAGGGGCCTCCGCCGTCGAGGAGTGGATCGGCAGCCGTGACGCGGTGATGCTTGACCACCACGGCGCGTTGACGGTCGGCGCAGACATCTGGCAGGCGCTGGCGAGGATGGAGATGCTTGAGGCGGTGGCGCGTGCGGTGCTGCTCGCCGGGGGACCGGAGGCGATCACTCCCCTTGGGCGGGGGGATGTGGAACGTATCCGTTCGGCGGCGCTCAAAGCAGGTGCGCGACCCGAAGCTGTAGAGGCATGGGCAGACAAATTGCTCGCCTGAGCAGCCTCAGATGTTCAGCGAACGATCGACAATCAGCACGGTGAATAACGCCAGCAGGTAAATAATCGAAGTGGTGAATGCGTTGCGGGCTGAGAGCATGGTAGCCGTGCCGCGTGCCCGCAGAAACCTTTGCATGAACCATCCCCCCAGACCCGCTGCTGCCACGGCATAAAGCCAGCCCGCTCCAAAGAAGAGCAAGGCGAGGCTCGTGGCAACCGTCAGAGCGGCGTAGACAAGGCTGCGGTTCCAGGTGACACGTTCCCCGGCAACGACTGGCAGCATCGGGTAGCCGACATTGACATAGTCATCCTTCATGTAAACCGCCAGCGCCCAGAAGTGGGGGGGTGTCCAGAAGAAGATCACCGCAAAGAGGAGGATCGGCTCGATCCCGAGGGTGCCGGTGGCGGCCGCCCAGGTGATGACCGGACCCATCGAGCCGGCCACACCGCCGATCACGATGTTTTCCGCCGTGCGTGGTTTGAGGTAGAGGGTGTAGTAGAGCGAATAATAGAGGATCGTGCCGAGGGAAAGGATCGCGGAGAGGGGGTTGAAGAAGTACCAGAAACCGAGGGTAGAGAGCACCCCCAGCAGCAGGGAGAAGAGGAACGCCTCGAGGGGTGTGATCTTTCCGGTGGGGAGAGCGCGACGTTTGCGTGTGCGACGCATGACAGCATCTCGGTCCCGTTCGAAATACTGGTTGAAGGCATTCGCCGATCCGCCCGCCATCCCGAGCAGGAGCAGCGCAAACAGGAACCGGAGGGGCGAGGCGTTCAGCCCGCCCTGCATCACCAGCCCCGCCGCACCGGTCAGTACGACAAGCAGCATGATCGTCGGCTTGGTCAGGCTGACATAGGCGGAGAGCCGCATCGCCAGCCATCGGAAAGGCGTCTGTGACGTTTCTATGGTGTGTACAGCCTGTTTCATGGTTCCTCACTTCCCCACTTCGAAGATCAGCAAGTCCGTCATCGTAATGAGCTGTTTTGAGTGGCGTTGCACACCACTCCACGGTGTTGCACGGCTTGCCAACTTGCCTACGGGTGCAGGTGGTACAACATCAGGTATACTTGGACACCCGTCACAGAAACCAGCATCCAGACCGGCCAGACAAAACGGACCAGCCGTTTGTGGCGGTCGAACCTCCCTTTCCACGCAAACCAGACGGCTGCGAGGATGAAGGGCACCATCCCCCCCGCAAGGATCACATGCGGGACCAGGATGATGAAATAGAGGGTGCGGGTCCAATCCTGCCAGGGGTAGGGGACCGACCCCACTTGTGCGTGATAGATCAGGTAGCTGATCAGGAAAAGCGCGGAGACACTCAGCGCGCCAATCATGATTTTTTTATGTGTGTCGTACCTGCCAGCTTTTACATGGATCCGTCCCGCCAGCAGCAACCCCGCCGCGACGGCGTTCAGGAAGGCATTCAGGGTGGCGTGCGGACTGGCTTCCATGGTGCTCTCTGGTTGTTGTTGAATCAGGGCAGTAAACTTGCCTGCAACCGATCCGACATTCTGGGATCCTCACAAGAATTTGTGCGGCTGTCGCCGTTCAGTCAGGTTGTCAAGCTCACCTGGAGGACTCCCTCACAAGCTGGCTGATCTGCTGCTTGAGGGCGATCATCGGCTTGCCTTCTAACGCATTAAAGTGCCCTCTTAACCTGCCCTGGCGATCCACCAGAGCGAAACGGGGGCTGTGTCCCATGGGCAGGTTCTCCGCTGGCAGCAGGAAGCCCTCTTCGGAAAGGCGTACCACCTCCTCGATGGGTGCGTGCAGGAACTGCCACCGTTTGTCGCTTACACCATTCGCCGCGGCATAAGCCTGCAGCACTTCGAGGGTGTCATGGTCGGGGTCGACAGTGATGGAGACGAACTGAATCTCATCGCTCCCCTCAAAGGCGTAGTAGAGTTCGCTCATCTCCCGTGCCATCACCGGGCAGGCTCCCTGGCAGCGTGTGAAGATAAAATCGACCACGCTGATTTTGCCGTTGAGGTCGGCTCGTCCAAAGGGCTCATCATCCTGGTTGACAAAGGTGAAGGCGGGGAGATCCTGGATCACCGGGATGTCAGCGCGTGACTGTTCCGCCTGACGAAGCACCATCGTTGCAAAAAATGCCAATGCGGCGGCCACGAGCAAACCGCTGATCAGCATGCCGAATCGTTTACCGCTGGACATTCGATCCTCCTTCCTGCCTGCGCAGCGCACCGATCAACAGGAGCAGAAGCCCCATGGTCAACGCAGCCCCCCACAGGTGAATCAGTTGAAAGATGGGCAGGTAGCTGGCGAAAGCCATCATCCCGCCGATCAGGAGCATGACAACACTAAGCAGCAGAAGAGCGACACTGGACTGCTGCACCAGCGGCGAAGGACGTTCGGCGCTGCGCAACAGTTTGCCGCTCAGAACTATCGTAAACGCGACCAGGATGATCCCGAGCATCAGGTGTGCGTGTTTGATCGGCCCGACTGCATCCAGCCACATTGAATGGCCGCCGAGGGGCATGGCATCCTGGATGGTTTTAACCGCAGCACGCAACTGGGTACCGAGGGTGCTCTGCAGGATGGCGAGCGCCCAGGCGAAGGTCAGGAAACGTGCCACCCCCTTCGGATAGCGCGAAGACTGCTCCGTGTCGGGATGGGTCAGGTAGTGGAGCTGCTGGGTTTGCCATGTCAGCAGGCTGGCGATCAGGAAGCTGAGCAGGAGATGCGCCGCGACCAGCAGGGGCTTGAGTTCCGCCGCCACCACCTGCCCACCCTGCCATCCGGTGTAAGCAACCAGCAAGGCGGAGGCAACCGCGGGCATCCAGATCCTGCGCAGATGACGGACATGCACGAGGGCGAGGATCGCCGTGATCAGGATCAGCAGGCCGACAACCATGCCCAGCATACGGTTGCCATACTCGATCCAGGCGAGGGTGACATTAAACAGGCTGGGGTCGATGTGTGCGGGCAGTTGATCGACCGAGGTGGGCGGAAGCCAGCGTCCGAAACACTTCGGCCAGTCGGGACAGCCGAGCCCGGCACCCGAGACACGGACCAGTCCGCCGGTGAAAATGAGTACGTAAGTGGCGATCGTCGCCGCGTATGAAAAACGGATTAGTGCTTTCATCCTACCCCCCTTGGGTGCGATGCTCGCTGACAACTCTGCAGAACGGTTTTAGTTACCCCCGGGCCGATCGCCGTGTTGCATGGTGCTGGCTGTCAGGAGGTGAGGGTTGTGCTTGTGTCACCTCAACCGTGCGATCGTCCCCCCAAGGCGTCAGTGCCCCTCCTCAGCGGGGTCATGATCGCCGTGGTCGGCATGAGAGTTTTTCTTCAGCGGCATCCCGTCATCGCCGTAAATCACCGCCGCCTCACGGATGGGTCTTCCCACTTCCATGTACAGGTCGTCGCGACGCATGGTATCAAACATGGTGATGATAACAAAGACACCGAGGAAGACGAGGGCTCCGCTGAAAAAGGCGCCGTAAAGCTTGTTGTCGTAAAACAGGTGCATGAAAAAGAGGGCGACCAGGGTCCCCTTCGCGGTGGCGACCAGCATGGCCACAACCAGGTTCCAGGGCCCGAAATCGACCTGCGCCACACCCACAGTGATAACGGTCAGCACCAGCAGGGCCAGTGCAACCATCAGGTAGTTGCGGATGGGCATGATGTGATGGTGTCCGGCCTCGTGGCCGTGATGTTGTTCACTCATTGTCGATTACCCCACCAGGTACAGCAAGGGAAACAGGTAGATCCAGATCAGGTCGACCAGGTGCCAGTAGAGACCGGTCATCTCCACCGGGTTGTAGTACTGGGCGCTGAAATGGTTCTTGCGATTGCGGACGATGAGCCAGAGGATGACCCCCATTCCGATCAGCACATGGAGGCCATGCAGGCCGGTCATGACAAAGTAGATGCTGAAGAAGATGTGGGGGTTGGTGCCCTCGATCCCGGTGTAGGTGTAGTACTTGCCGGGGAGCTGACCCACATGGAACTTATGCGAATACTCGAAGTACTTGACCACCATGAAGGTCGCAGCGAGGAGGAAGGTTGCCCAGAGGTAGCCGGACGCAACACGTACCCGATTGACCTGGAGAGACCTGATCGCCAGCGCCATGGTGAGGGAGCTGGTGATGAGTACGATGGTGTTGAGGCCACCGAGCCGCCAGTCCAGCGCCTTGTGTGCAGCGTGGAAGATCTCCGGGTTCCAGGCATGGTAAATGGCATAGGCGCAGAAGAGCCCTCCGAAGAAGAGGATCTCTGTGACGAGGAAGATCCACATCCCCAGTTTGGAGGATTCACGCTGCTGGTGAGCATCGCTGAAGTGATGCTGCAGCCAGGTTGGGTGTGTTGCCGAATGGGCCATAGGTCTATCCTTGTCGGACCTGTTGGTGGTTTGTGTCACTTGGTGATTGTCGGCAAGACCTTGTCGTACTCGTACGCCCCATAATCGATCCGGGGAGTTTCCTTAAAATTGTGCGGCAAAGGCGGACTGGAGCAGTGTGTCCACTCAAGGGTCAACGATCCCCAGGGGTTGCTGCCCGATGGTTTGCCGTGTTTCACGGCACGCCAGAGGTTGATCCCCACCAACAGGAAACCGAGCCCCATGACCATCGCCCCGGAAGAGGAGAAGGCGTGCAGGGGCTGGAACTGCTCCAGGTAGGTCCAGTAACGGCGGGGCATGCCACGTGACCCGAGAATGAACTGGGTAAAGAAGGTCATGTTGAAGCCGACAAAGACCAGCAGCCAGGCGAAAACACCGAGCGTGCGGTTGTACATCCTGCCCCAGATTTTTGGCCACCAGTAGTAGAGACCGCCGACCATCGCCATCACAGTCCCGCCCACCATCACATAGTGGAAATGCGCCACGATGAAGTAGGTGTCATGCAGGTGAACATCGAGCGACAGTGCTCCGATCACAATGCCTGTCAAGCCGCCAATCGTAAAGAGGAAAAGGAAGGCGAAGACATAGAGCATGGGGACAGAGAAGCTGATCGATCCCTTGTAGAGTGTGGTGGTCCAGTTGAAGACCTTGATCGCGGAGGGGATGCCCACCATGAAGGTGAGGAAACTGAAGATCATCACCGCGATTTCGCTCTGGCCGGAGGTGAACATGTGATGCCCCCAGACCAGGAAGCTGACAAGGGCAATCGCCATCGAGGAGAAGGCGACAAACTTGTATCCGAAGATTTTCCGATGGCTGAAGGAAGCTACCAGGTCGCTGATGATGCCCATGCCGGGCAGGATCATGATGTAAACCGCCGGGTGGCTGTAAAACCAGAAGAAATGCTGGTAGAGGACCGGGTCGCCGCCCATCGCCGGGTCAAAAATGCCGATCCCGAAGGCGCGCTCAAGCGTCAGCAGGAGGACGGTGATTCCGAGCACCGGCGTTGCCAGCACCTGGATGATGGCTGTGGCGTACAGCCCCCAGACCATCAGGGGCATCTTGAACCAGGTCAGCCCCGGCGCACGCAGCTTGTGGACGGTAACGATAAAATTGAGCCCCGTGAAGATGGAGGAGAAGCCGAGGATAAAAACACCCATCGTCATCGGGATCACGGATGTGCTGGTCGAGGAGCTGTAGGGGGTGTAGAAGGTCCAGCCGGTGTCGGCGGCATTGGTGAAGACCGAAATCAGTGTGAACGCTGCCCCAAAGACATAGACATACCAGCTCGCCAGGTTCAACTTCGGGAAGGCAACATCCTTCGCGCCGATCTGCAGAGGCAACACAAAGTTGCCAAGGATTGCAGGGATCGAGGGAATGATGAAGAGGAAAATCATGATCGCGCCATGCAGCGTAAAGAGCTGATTGTAGGCGTCCGGACCGAAGAACTGCTTGTCCGGGAGATACAGCTCGAGACGCACCAGCAGGGCCATGATCCCGCCGACAAAGAAAGCGGCCGAAACGGTGATCAGGTAAAGGATCGCGATTCGCTTGTGGTCCATGGTCAACAGCCAGGACTTCAACCCGCGTCCGCCGTCATGCAGGTAGTTTTCCCGCGGCAGACCAGTGGTTTCGTCGATGCGGTCCGGCTCCACCAGGGGAGCGCGAAGGGTCACTGAGGGGTTGGCACTGTTACTCACGTTCCGCTCCCAACGATTTGATGTAGGCGACAAGCGCATCCAGCTCCGCATCCTTCAACAGCCCCTGGTAAGTGGGCATGATGGGCTGGTAACCGGCGACCACCTTGCTCATGGGGCTGAGGATCGATTCACGCAGGTAGTTTTCATCCGCCGTCACCGATGTACCGTTCGCCAGCTCCACCTGATGGCCGAAGACTCCGAGGAAGCTGGGACCATTGTTGGGGGTTCCATCGATGGTGTGGCAGGTGATACACGCCTTGGAGACATAGAGCCGTCTGCCGAGTTCCACCGGGTCCATCCCTTCAGCACCGAGGGTCGACTCTTCCAGCCAGGTGTTGTAGTCGGCACGTGTCAGGACACGCACCTTGCCGATCATCTCGGAGTGGCTTGTCCCGCAGTATTCGGTGCAGAAGAGATCATACTCGCCGACCTGTGTCGCCTCGAACCAGGCGACCTGGTAACGGTTAGGCAGCACATCTCGCTTGATCCGGAAAGCGGGGACGAAGAAACTGTGGATGACATCCTGGGAGGACATCAGCAGCTTCACCGGCTGATCCACAGGGACAACAAGGTCGTTGACAGTGCTCGCGCCCTCGGGGTAGCTGAAAGACCAGAACCACTTCTGGCCGGTGACAGTTACCTCCATCGCGTTCGCAGGGACGACTGAGAGACGCATGAAACCACGGAATCCCCAGATGAAGATCACAATCACCAACAGGGTGGGGATGATAATCCATGCAGCTTCCAGCATGCTGTTGTGGGAGGGTCCCTTGTCGAGATTTTCCAGATCGCCCGCGCGACGCCTGTAACGGATAGCGAAGACCACCATCATTCCCACAATCAGCAGGAAAAAGAAGGTGGACATCCAGAAGACAAACCCCCAGAGGGAATCAATGTCCGGAGCAACCGTGGAAGCGGATACGGGCAGCCAAAAGGTGGCCGTTGTGTCCATGGACGAACATTTCCTTACGTAAGCTGGGCCATTACTTCAGGTTAAGGTGGCCTAACTTTGAACGCCCAAATGTAATACGGCTCGCTGTAGGATGCATCCCTGATCGTGTTGGGCTCTCTCTTTGGTCAATTTTACTAAGGCTTTACCATCACTGAAGTTGGCGTGCTCTCGTGGTCTCCGGGGAGGTCGAATTCAAGGGGGGTGGGAGAGATGGATGGTGGGAGACGGTCAGGGAAAGCTGACTTGTTGTGGTGCGGGCGGCATCGGTGACAGTCACTCGGCGCGGTGAAGGGTTTTCAAGGTGTGTGAGGCTGCAACGCACCGAGTAACAGTCACCCCCACGTGCGAAGTGGCTCGCAGGGAAATCTCAGGACTTCCCTCTTCGAGGACGTTTCACATTCGGCGGCTCCGAGGCGACATAGCGCTTCGATTCCATGATGATCGTCCAGTCGGAGTCGTATTCCTCAGGTTCGATCCGTGTCCAGACCACCCAGGTTCCCATCGCCCGTCTGTCTCCTATCGGTGTAAAGGGGACAACATCATCTCTCTCGAGCATTTCAGTGTACCGCTCGGGAGTCAGCTTCAGGTAGATGCCGTCACCACCGAACATCAAAAAAAGCTTGTTGTTGGATTGGCAGGCATACCCGGGATGGCCCATCATTCGGCCCGGTTTCACATCCGGGTCATGCACCATGCGCATGTCAAACCAGTCGACCAGGTCCTCACGATACTCTGCCGGCATACCCAACCTCATCTCTGCATGATGCGTATCGACTGGATAGCGTCATCCTCATTTCACCAGCTGCATTCGTCTCACCTGCTTCTGCTCGCCCGCCTGCAGACGGATGAAGTACACGCCACTGGCGGCGGGGAGATGGCTGTCTGTGCTGCCATTCCACTCCACTTCATGCTGTCCGGCCGGACGGGTTCCTGTCTGCAGCAGACGAACCTGGCGTCCAAGCAGGTCCAGCACCTGCAGATTTACCTCTGAGGTTTTCGGCAGGGTGTAGCGAATCTTCACCCCGGCATTAAAGGGGTTCGGCCAGGGCTCAGCCAATCCGAACCGCTCGGGCAGGTCGGCCGCTTCGGTGACATCGCCTGTGAAGGTGCCTGCGAGGGGGAGGGTGACCTGGACATAACCCATCACATCGAGTGAGAATTGGATATGGCCTGTGAAATTGCCACCTATCCCGTCCACCCACTCGATGATTGCTTCGCCAAATACGAAGTGGAGAGTTACAGATTCATCCGGGGCGAGGCTCTCGGCAAGGTCTACCGTGTACCAGGTCGGGTCAATGTCACTCCCTTCGATGACAAACTCGAGGATTGCGGGAATAATCTCCACATCACCGCTGTTCTGAATGTCGATGGGGTCAGCGGTCAAGCCGATGACATCATGCCCTCCGTACCGGAGCTGGAGAATCTCGGGAGAGAAGGTCACCGCCATCCTTGTCGGCAGCCCCTCGCCTGTGACAAGGAAAGTCACGACGGGGTTTTCCGGATCATTGCTGAGGATGGTGACGGTGCCTATGAAAGGCTCGTCCGCTGAGGGAGTGAACTGGATCTCCAGAGCATAGCTGCTGTCCGGCTCGAGGATGATGTTTTCGGCATCCACAGCGAAGGGCTGTTCGGTCGTTGCGGAAAAGGTCAGGTTGGCAGTGCCGACATTCTGGATCGTGGCAAAAGCAGACGCGCTTTCCCCGACAGGGAGCTCCTCAAACTCGACCGGTACATCGGTTATGGCAATCTCAGGTGCAGCGGCACCGGTGATTTCCAGCTTGAAGACAACTCGTCCGAAAACATTGCTGATATGTCGTGTCACCAGCCAGTGGTAGGTGCCATCATAGGTCATGTCGTAGCTGCGGATGGTGATATCGCCATCCCCGAGAGGCGTATCCGCGAAAAGGGTGTCGCCGGAGACCGGGTCAAGCTGGTAAATCCTCGCGTCTGCGCCGCCGAAGTAGTCGCCGACCATCCACAGGGCGGAACCATCGTGTGTGATTCCCTCCGGTTGGGCGTGGGGGGAGGGAATGGTGTGGGTGATCTCACCGGTCAGGGGGTCGATCTGGTAAAGAGTGGTGGGATTGTCCGGGTAGTAACGTGTCAACCAGAGTGAGCCATCCATCCAGGTCATCCCGCCGACATAATTGTTGGTCGTGAACGGAGTCGGAAGTACGCTCAGAATGGCACCGTTGGTCGGGTCAACCTGGAAAATGGTGTCGACATTGGTGGAACCAAAACGCCAGGAGTAAACCCACAGGCTTTCGCCATCCCAGGCCAGACCACGCAGCTCCTCTCCGGGAAGCGGGAACTGCTGGAGAACTGCGCCGCTTTCCGGGTCGAGCTTCATGATCTGAGCGGTTCCGGATGGGTCATCATCCTGGCCCGCCCAGAGGTGGGTGCCATCCCATGTGATGCCCCAGATTTCGTTGGGACCATCCCAGGAATCGACAACTTCCGCCTGGAGGAACAGGGGCAGCAGCGGGATCAGCAGGGACATGAGCAGTGCGTGTTTCATGGCAGACTCCGAGGTGCTGTTTGACGTATTGGGGGAAACAGAAAGATAGGGTGAAGAAGGGGATAGTGAAAGGGGAGATGATGCCCGGGACCGATTGCACAGTCCTGTCGGGTCCGTTTTGGTGACCTTTTCTCGGCGCGACGATGGGTTTTCCAGGTACGAGAGGCGATAACACACCGAGGAACTGTCACGGTCACGCGCGGCAGGTCTCCACTCCAGTAGAGACCTGCCGCAACGACTACAGAGTCCCACACCAGCCCCACTCCTGGTGTCAGATTCTCAACGTGGGCAGTCGTTTTCATCTTCCATGATCGCTGTCGCAGGTTGCGTGCCTGTCACCTGCTGGTCCGTGCAGGAAGGCCGAGCAGCCAGAGCAGCAGGACAACTGCAGCGAAGGCGACAAATAGCCAACCATGCAGGGCGATCCCGGCATGGACACCGTCACGCAACCCCGGCGCGGCGGCGTTCAATGCAACCACTCCCCAGACCACAACGAAGAAGCGGACCGGGTGGCCCCTGACAAGCTGTTTCAGGACCAGGATAACCGCTGCAAGAGTCACTGCACCGGTGATAAGCTGAAATAGCCACTCGTTCAGATCGACCGCCGTAAAGCCCTGCATCAGCAGCAGCGCACCGATGAGCACCATCATCCGTCCCAACAGGGAGCGCAGCGGCCCCTGGAACAGGTAGGCTGCGAAGCCAAGGAGTCCAGCCACAACAGCGGTCTGAGTCAAAGAGGAATCAAGGATTGCTCCCCACATGAAGGGGGCGTTGAACCAGGCGGGCGTGGTGGGTTCACTCACCGGGATTGCCGTTGGCATCAGGATGCCGAGCCAGCCGACCAGGCGTGTGAAAAGGTAAAGCGCGCCGATTGACCCGCCGAGCGCAACCAGGGAATCGAGCATGGACTGCTTACGTGACCCGGCGGAAAGCAAGGGTAGACGGTCTGCATAGATGGTGCCGAGCAACGCGAAAACAATGGCGAAGAGCAGGTAGTTCATGCTGAATCCAATGACAATGCCGATCACACCGCTTGTCAGGAAAACATTCCAGGCGATTTCAGCATTCAGGAAGTACTGCAACTCCATCGCGCTAATCTTCTCCGGCACTCCGGCCAGGGAGAGGAGACCCGGCACAATTGCAAGCAGAAACGCCCGTTTCCAGGGCACATGTCCCCTCCGGGTTTCGATGACCAAACGCATCAAAGCATAGCCGATGAAGAGCGAATAGGCGATGATGATGAGGATGATCCGTATGGTTCTTGAGGCGGTGGAAGCGTTCCGGTCGCGTGTCCAGCTTTCCGGGAGGTGGAAAAAGGGACGTCCTGAGGCGCTTACATGAGAGCCTGTGACGCTCCCGAGGTATCGGAACTTCGCCTCTCCCACATGGCGAGCATCCCCTTCGGGCGCTTCGAATGTGAAGGTGTAGTCGCGTCGGTTGGGCCTGGCGTTCTCACGGACGCTGATTTCCACCAGGCTATTCAGGTCGACACCGGCTCGTGTGAGGCGGTCACGGACAAGCGTTCGTGCGCTGTCGATAGAAAGCGTATCGCCTGCCATTTCCTCCGGCATCATGACGACAAGGTTGGTGAGCTGTCGATCTGCGGCGTCGATAAAACCGTAAAACCGGAGACGGTTCCCGCGTGAATAGGCGTAAACAGCGATGCCCTCCGAGTGGAGGTCTCTGACGAGGGCATTATAGGTGCTCACCGAACCGAGTTCTTTCAGCAGGTAGGCCTGCTGGGAGGTACGAGACGGCGTACCCTGTCTCGAGAATGTCCTCAGGAAAAGGGTGTCCGGATCGGCGAGGCCGGAGGAGCGCAGGCCATCCGCCATGATCGGGATCGCATCCGCCGGGGGAACGGTGCTGGTGATGGTGTCGTCGGGACGCTCGGGTCGTGCGACCAGCAGACCGCAGACCAGCAGGAGCAGGGCAAGCAGCCTGGAACGGGCGCCGAGGGAAGCGGTGACAGGCTTTCGGGCTGCCTCTGGGACTTCACTGCCAGGCAGATGGGTGGCTTCTTCGACCGATGAAAGTGCGTCGGATTTTGCGAGGACGACATCGGCGTTCCTCACCCCCTCCTCGGGCAGGAAGCCTCCTTTGCGCCAGTAGGCGATCAGCGCGGCGACCAGGGGGATGACCATCAGGCCGGATGCGACCGCGGCGGTGACGATGAAATAGGGGTTGTCGCTGCGGAAAAGCAGGAATGCCGTGTAAAGGGCATCCACGGTATAGTGCCAGACAAGCGGTGCGAGGATGCCGAAACGGAGCATGACGACACCGATGATCACCCCCGCAACGCCCACCTCCACACCGCGAATCCAGAAGGGTTCATTGGGATAGGTGGCATGTCCGAATCCCCAGATGAAGGCGGGGATCAATACAGCGAGCCAGGTGTAGCGGTTGCGGAAGAGGTTCTGGAGGAAGGGGATGGAGAACATCCGGCTCATGAACTCTTCGCTGACCGCGGGCATAAAGCCGACAAAGAGTACTGCAATCCAGGGGAAGGCGGTGTTGAGCAGGTTGGTGTAGGGTACATCGGCAGGACTCCAGCCGCCGAACCGGTGAGTCAGGAGGTAAAAGACCACCTGGTAGGCGAAGAAGAAGGCGGTCATGGTGAGGCCGACGACGATATTGACAAAGGCGCCTTTTGTACGCAAGCCGCGCAGGGTGAAAATCCGTGGCAGGGCATGAAGCTGTGGATAACGGTTACGGAAAATGGCTTCCGCCGTGGCGGTGAGCAGGGCGATCAGCACACCGACACCGATCGCAACCAGCAGGCTGATAACCAACTCACGTAACAGAAAACCGGACCAGGAGCTGGTGGTATTATAATGGTAAAGGGTGACCGGGAGCTGGTTGAGGTTGGTCAGGTAAGTCAGGATCGCAGCAACGACACCGAACCAGATCGCTGTTTTCCAGTGGATGTCCTGTTTGCGGATACGTGCCAGGAAGACAGCGACAATGGCGATGAGTGTCAGGAGCATAAAAACGGAATCGACATTCCCGGCCAGCTCGTTCAGGCTTCGGAGCCTTTTGAAATCGGCGTTCCAGGCCTCGGGGACATGGAGATACTCACGGTAGCCGCCGATCTGGTCGCCATTCAGGCTGACACTGTAGCGGTAGCTCGAGCCGGGCAGGGGTTCAAAATCCTTGAGCCGCCAGGTAAAAGACCAGTCTCTGCGATGGGGACGGCCGGTCTGCTGCCCTTCAAGGAAGAGGAAGGTGTCCAGGTTCAGGCCAAGCTTCTCACGGATAAAGGTTTCGGCGAGATGGCGCGCCGAATCACGTTCCAGGAAAGCCCCTGCGTCATCCTCCTCGATCAGGTGTGTGATCGCAACGATCTCCCCTTCTGGCGAGATGCTGGCGCGATACTCCTCCTTGGTACTGGGCTTGAACCACCGGTGGGACCAGGACCAGAGACGGACCGGGTTGCTAAGCAAATGCATCGCGGAGTCGAGCCCCAGCTCTTTCTCGAGGTAGGTCTTGGCGTTGCCGTCATAGGAGAAACGTGAAGCGTGGCGGTAGCCGTCCGGCGGTGAAAGGTCGAGCAGCTCGAGCGCCTCGAGAGCGAGAGGCTCGGAACTGGACCGTGTCGTTTTGAAGTCGATGGAGGCTTCGGGGAAGGCGGCATCGAACCAGTTGATGCCGATGAGGATACTGAGGGCAAAGATGACGGCACAGACACCGAAGAGGATGCCGTCACGGCGGGTGAAGCGAGTCAGGTTCATTGGGATCCCCAGGGTTGGTCGCAGATGTGGGGAACGTAGGGGCGGAATAATGGGCAGTCAATGTTCTGAAGGGTGATTGTTCAGGTTGTCGTCGGTGTGAGGGGAGGCTTATGGTGGCGGGTCGAATTGACTCGCTCCTGCGAAGCGCGACAGGCGGTCGGTCTGGGCTCCCGACTTGACTGTGAGTCTGGCATTATCGGAAACCTGCCACAATGGTGTGCGGCAAACAATGCTGCTGCTGGATATTTACCGTGGAACAGCCCTATCTTGCGCAGAGGGAATTGCCCGCACTGTGTAAAGGAACCCACCGATGTCCACCTTCCGTGTTGCACCTACGCTTCTGTTCGCGTTTGTATTGGCTTTGATCACATTCCTGCTGCCAATCAGCTCTTCGGCCGCCCCAGCGCATACGCGGATCGATCTGCCGACCCGCAGCTTTTACCCGCCTGAGGATGGCGGAGTGTGGCTGGAGAACCGTCCCAAGGATGCTTCCGGCACGGCTGTGATCCTGCAATTTCACCATCACCCGGACACAAACGCGAAGCGTGCCCTGGCACGTAGCGGTGTCGTCCTGCAGGTTTACATAGGCGGCGGAGCCTGGGTTGCCTGGGTGGGACCGGATGTCGAGGCAAAGGAGCTTGCGCCTGTCTCGCTGCGTTGGGCGGGACCGCTGTTACCTGAGGATCGGATCGCACCGCGTCTGGCGGCGGAAGAGGATCTGCCTGCCTGGGCGGTGGTCAACGATCGGACCGGGCTTTACGCGATCCGTTTCATGAACACCATTGCCGAGGATGACGCCGAGGCCTTGCTGCAGCAGGTGGCGCTGGAAGTGGGGGATTATGTAGTGGCCTTCCAGACCTGGTACATCCTCGCCTCGCATGAGGCGGCACGTCAACTTGCCCACGAACCCGGCGTGCTGTGGGTGGATGTGATCGCGCCTCCACTTACGGTGAGCAACCTGAGCGTTCGTGCAACCATGCATGTGAACGAGGTACAGGCGCCACCTTACGGGCTCTCCGGGCTTGGGGTGATCGCCGGAGTTTATGACGGCGGTATGGTGGACATCGGTCACCCGGATTTCGGGGGACGTGCCTCCTTCGGCGAGGGTGGGCCGATCAGCGATCACCCGACACATGTGGCGGGTACGCTCGGCAGCAATGGGCCGATCCAATCGCGTGGCATGGCGCCGGGTGTCAGCATTCTTTCTTACAACTACGAAAACTGTGATCCCTTCTGCCTCTACAACAGCCCGCAGGACATCTGGGAAAACTACAGCTCCGCGGTGGGCCTCGGTGCTCGGTTGATTACCAACTCCATCGGGGCGAATGTGGCTCCGAATGGCTACCCTTGTGCCTGGCTGGGCGATTACGAACTGACCAGCGCACTGCTGGACTCCGTGGTGCGTGGCGGACTGGCCAGCGACCTGGTTGTGCTTTTTGCGGCGGGCAATGAGCGAATCGCGAACAGTCCATGCGGCACCAGCTACGGCACGATGAGTATTCCGGCCGGGGCGAAAAATGTCATCACGGTGGGCGCGAGCACCGATTCGGACGCGATCGCCAGTTTCTCCTCCTTCGGGCCGACCGACGACGGCCGCATGAAGCCCGAGGTGGTGGGCAACGGCGTTAATGTCTATTCGACTACGCCGGGTGGGTCGTATGGCACGATGAGTGGAACCAGTATGTCGACTCCGGCGACCGCCGGGGTGACGGCATTGCTGATGGAAGCCTTGAACCGTCAGCCGGAGGTAGTCCCCCTGATCCCGCCCCTCTTCAAGGCGCTGCTGGTGAATGGCGCGGACGACCTGGGCCTGTCGGGGCCGGACTACCAATTCGGTTTCGGCCGTGTCAACGCGCAGACAAGTGTCGACATCATCAACCTTTACGGCTACAATGTGGGCGAAGTCGAGGATGATGGCGAATGGATGCTCGAGTTCGAGGTGCAGGAGGGGGTCAGCAACCTGAAGGTGACCCTCGCCTGGTCCGATCCACCCGCTGTTCCCATGGCGGCAAGAACCCTGGTCAACGACCTGGACCTGCACCTGGTTTCCCCGATCAGCAGCACCTTTTTCCCCTTCCTCCCGGACCCGGAGAATCCGGGTACGCCTGCGGGTTATGGACGCAACGATCGTGACGTGGTCGAACAGGTGTTTGTCGCAGACCCGGTGCCCGGCACCTGGCGGATTATTGTGACCGGGTTCGATGTGCCGGTGGGGCCGCAGGACTTTGCGGTGGTGGCAACTGTTCCTCTGCATGACAATGTGGCGCGTGTGGTGGGGCATGTGACCGATGCTGAGAGTGGTGATGCGATTGAGGGGGCGAGTGTTCGTGTAAGTTCTCTGACACACGGCAGTATGACCGACGCTGAAGGAGAATACCAGATGCATCAGCTGCTGCAGCAGGATATTGAGCTGATCTGCAGCGCAAATGGCTATACGTCACGCAGGGGCTACCTGGTGCGTGGGCAGAGCGAAGGGGCGGTTACACTTGATTTTGCGCTCTCCCCGGCGGGCCGTGTGACGGTGAGTGGTGTGGTCTACGACGAAGTCGGCATGCCTGCGGTGGGAGCGGAGATTGTCGATCTGGATGATGTCAGCTCTACGACAACAAGCGACTTGGACGGCGAATTTTCGTTGATGCTCATCGCCGGAGAGATGCGTCACCTGCGTGCAGAACTGAGCGGTCTGACCGCGTATGCCAACCTGTTTACCGATCCGATCGGCGAGCTGCCGACGGTGGAACTGCATTTGCAGAACGAGAGTGCGCGGGTTTCCGGCCCGGATTATCACGGCTACATCGCGATCCAGAATGGTGACGGTCACCCACTTGCGCCCGAGTACCTCTGGGTGGAGATCGATCCGGACCAGGAGGGGGCGGGAACAAGGATCGATCTGCCTGCCGAGGAGACCCCGGTCGAGGTTGAGCTGCCTTTCTCGTTCCAGTATTACGGGGTGAGCTTCGACACGATCACGGTCAATGAGAACGGGTTCTTCTTTTTCGGGGGCCGCAGCGGGATGACAGACCGTGAAGCGGCGGAGTTCGCCAACGGGCCGATCCCCGGCCCGACCGGGCCTGCCGCGATGGTGGCACCTTTCTGGGAGGATTTCCGCGCCGAAGAGACCAACCTGTCGGTCTGGCATGACGAGGAGGTGGGTCGGTTCATCGTGGAGTGGTATGACAGCCGTCAGTGGCCGACTGACGGAACCCGTGAAACCTTCCAGGTGATCCTCTACGACCCCGCCGAACATCCAACAGCGACCGGCGATGGCTGGATTCTCTTCCAATACGCCGATGTGAACGACCTGGGGAATGCCACGGTGGGGATCGAATCACCGGACGGGAGCGACGGGCTGGGGCTGCTCTACTACGACGGTGACGGCAATGGCAGCACCTTGCCAACGATCGGCGAAATCACCGATGGCACGGCGATCCTTTTCCTGCGTTCCGCCGGGCTGCTGGAGGGGGTGGTTACGCTTGTTCCTGCGGACCCGGAGGTGCAGATCGATGTGCGGGCGGGAAGTGTTTCCGCCACGTGCGAACCGGATGGTTCCTTCCAGCTCTACCCGCTGTTCCCGGGCGTTGTGGCCGTGGAAGTGAGTGCGCCGGGGTATGAACTCCTGGTGACGGGGGTGGAGGTCCTGGAGCAGGACAATCCAGAGCTCGCCCTCGAACTCTGGCGTCTCAGCCCGCCGACCGAAGTTGTCGGGACACAGGTCGACGACGGCTATATGGTGAGCTGGCAGCCGCCGGACCACCAGCCGGGAGCGACAACCTCCTTCCAGGATCGGTACCATGTTTATCGTAACGGCTCCCAGGTTGTGGAGCTCGAGGAGACGAGTTGGACCGATGATGCACCGTTCAACGAACTGACGGTTTACTGGGTTACCGCGCTCTACAGCGGTGGCGAATCGGACAGCTCGGCACATGTGGGACCGGGGACAATCTCGGATGTGACTGAGCGGGCTCTGCCGCTGGAGTTTGCGGTTTCGCCGGTCTGGCCGAATCCCTTTAACCCATCGGCGACAGTGCGTGTGGCATTGCCGACTCAGGGGCCGCTGCGTGTCGATGTCATCGACCTGCTGGGACGGCATGTGGCGACCTTGACCGACCGGAAAGTGGCCTCGGCGGGGTATCATCGTCTGGCATGGGATGCGTCACGGCATGCGTCGGGGCTCTATTTCATCCGTGTGCAGGCTGGTAAGAATGAGGTGGTGCGCAAGGCGATGCTGGTGAAGTAGGGCTTGATGTATGCGACCGTGACCTTTACTCAGCGTGGAAAGTGTTTACCCATCTGGTGGACGAGCATGATACGCTGAAGGACTGTCACCCTCATTTACGAAGCGGAAGTGATGACTGAACGAAGAAGCGGCAGGTCGGGAGACCTGCCGCTTTGTTTTCTGAAACCTGAGCCAGGCTCAGAATGACATGCGTGTGCCTATTTCACGTACATCATCTTGCTCCAGAGAATCTTGTTGCCCGCCTGAAGCCGGACCAACAACATCCCGGAAGAAAGATTAAGGTCATTCACCTGCCAGACCACCTGCTTGTGTCCGGCAGTCATGGGCCTGTCAACCAGCACCGCGAGTTCCCGTCCCAGCAGATTAAAGACCGAGAGCCTGACATCCGCCGCCTCCGGCAGATCGAAGGCGATCTCGGTGGAGGAGTTGAAGGGGTTCGGGTAGCTCTGGTAGAGCACAAAATCATCGGGTGAGGCACTCTGTTCGCTTCTCGCGTCCGGGACATCGATCAGGTTGTCCGGCGGATTGGTGGTAAACCGCAGGGCACGTCCGCTTTCGATGGGCGCCGCAGCAGCGGGATACTGGTTGGAATAGGTGTACTGGAGGCCGATGGTCCGCAGGCGGTTCATGATGCCGACGCTGGCGTAGTTGTTGGTCTGGTCGACATTCACAATGTCGTTGTAGTGAATCTCGATCACCCCGTCGCCAGTGATGGTCTGCATGATATCCGCAGCATAGAGCACCACCGCGAAGATGGCTGGGTAGTTCACGGTTCCGTGTCCGAAACGATTGAGCGCATCCGACCATTCAATGATGAACCTTCGCTCGGAAACGTCATACCGTGTGTGGACCTTCATGGTCTGGGCATCCATCGGCCATTTGAGGTCATCCCAAAAGGCGGCGATCATCCCGGTCGGTCCCAGGCTTGAGGGGATTGCCCAGTTCTCGAAGAAGTTGGTGGTGTAGTCACTCTCCTCCTTGAAGGAGATCCAGCCATTTGAGCTGATCGTGATCGGCGAACCGGCGGTGTACAACCGTCCATAGAAAGTGAAGTCGAAAGGCAGAGTGACTGTCACATTGTCATCATCCCCCAGCTCGTACAGGGTCGCGGAGGGGTCCTCGAGGAGGTTGAACCAGGTGAATTCCGGCGCTTCATCCCACTCGGTGTCCGTGTCATCGTAAACAAAGTAGCCGTGCGCATCCGGCCCGAGGGGGTCGGATGTGGTGGCACCTTCGAGGGGGACGGCAAAGTTCAGACGGTCGACTTCAACGTCTCCTGAGTAGAATTCCGCCTCGAAACGGACCACCCTGCCGCGATAGGTATCACCGTGGACGTTCACCTGGAAAGGCCCGACGGTGGCGGTTCCGCCTGCGTCGATCGCGACCCCGGTGACTTCCCCGGAGGTGACGGTCACCGCTTCATCCCATGAGAGGATATTGAGGGTGAGATTGCTGGCTGGAAGCCCGCCGATGTTGCGGAAAGTGAACTCAAGGGTAGCGCCTTCACCCGGTTGGAAATGCGTGCCGCCGAGAGTGGCAGAGGAGACAAACTGCATGTTTGTCGCACCGACCGGCAGGAAGAGTTTGGACTCCCAGGTGCGGTCATTGTCATCGTTGATCTGGAGGTCCAGCTCGATGAGTGCGCCATCAGGTAAGCCGTCGAGCAAGGTGATGCTGAAGGCGGAGGAACCGTTGTCCGACTCAGCGCCCGGAGCCAGGTCACCAAAGGTTGCGGTGCCGGAGACGATGTCCACGAGGGACTCGTTAGGTGCGAAAAGGGTTGCGGTGATGCCGCTGGTCGATTCGGTGCCATCATTGGTAAGTGTCACAACGACCGAGACTGTTTCGAGGGGGCTGACCAGGCCATCAGGTCCGGCATCGACACTCCATCCAGCAAGGCTGATGAAACGTGGCGCCTGAACCACCGGTATTTCATGCACCTGGGGCAGGTAGTTGTCACGTGTGATGGTGACCTGGACCGGCTCGCCAAGGGTGACGCCATCGAGGGGAACAATCACATTGCCGAAACTGTCAGCGAATCGTCCGAAGGCAACCTCGTCACCCTGGATGACCTGCACATGGGCATTGCCGAGCCCGCCCGCAGTGCCCTCGACCGCCAGCTGGAGGTAGTCCTGACCGAGGGTGATCTGGTCGGGGATGTCAACCGTCATTAATTTTGGCGCGCCTCGCCAGACAGAGAGTTCCGGATCGCCAAGCACATGGTAAACATGCCAGTAGAACTCCACCTTTTCGCCGAACGCGCGGTCCTGCGGGAAATTGTTGTACAGCTCGAATTTCGCAGCGAGCAGCGCCTGGGAGATGTTGGTCAAATGCTTCCCGTAGACACTGCTGTAGAACCCGGCGAAAAGGGAGTTGTTCGGGGCGGTCTGGGTGTGAAGGTCAGAGGGGGCAACGACAGCGACTGCGCCTTTTGGCGCCGCGGGAGTGCCCGCCACCAGCCAACGTTCACCGAAACTTTCGGGATGGGAGCTGTTGCCGAAGTCACCGGTGTTGCAGACAAAGGATGTCAGGACGGGCAGACGGAAGCTGTTGTTGAGCCTGCCGATGTCATTCAGGACAAACTCGGGACGGACCCAGCCGGTGGCGTTTCCCCAGCCACGGTAGGTGATCCAAAGGCCACCCAGGGAATTGATCCCATTTACGATCTGGTCTGCAGTCGCCTGTGTGCCGGTACTCTCCCAGGGGTAGATAACCGGATTGCTGAAGTTCCAGTCGATGATAAATCTTTCCGCGACAAGTTCCGTGGTGGCGAGTGGAGTCAGCGGTGTTCGGCCACCTTCGGAGTAGTTCGCACCGATCATGTGCGAGGTGCGCCAGTGGTTGTCATCGAGTGGGATGTTGGAGCTGTTACGTTCGTAGGTGACAGTCCGCGTGGCAATCTTGAACGCATCCGTGGAACTGCCCGCAGTCATACGGCCGATCAATACTTCGGGGAAGTAATCATTCCCCTCGATACGTGCATAATGCCAGTCGGTGACATCGTTCTCAGTGGCCACATCGGGATTGGTAATCAGTCCGCTGGGGATTGCGGCATCCCCGCCACGGTTTACATCGCCGACAAGCAGGACAAACTCGAGCGGCGGGTCGGCGGACTGGTAGCGTTCCTGGATGATCGTCCGGACCTGGTTGAAGCTCACAGAACTGGTAAACTCGTGGACATCGACCGTGTAGCCCTTCTGACGTTTCCAGTTGAGGAAGGTCTGGATGTTGTTGATGTAGTTCGTATGGGTGATGACAAGATAGGTGCCGCGTGTCTGGGCGAGACGTGTACCGAGATCATCGAGATTGTCGGTGATCATCTCCTGGTAGATGGGCCAGAAGACACGTGAAACAGGGCGTTCAGGAGCCTGCTCGGAAACACCCTCAAGCTCGGTGCGGGTGTCGAGGACGAGCTGCAGGTTGGACGCAACCCAGACAGAGCCATCCTCCATCGGCTTGACGGGGGTGAGCAGCAGTGGGGCAACGGTGAGGTCACGAAAAACACCAGCCTCCCCAACACTTGCCCACTCCTCCTCGTGGAAGGGCGTTTCCTCGATGTCAATGGTCTGCAGGATCTCGCCCTCGGCAGAAACCTGTGTCGCCGTGCCGCCTGCCAGGTAAAGATGTGCGGAACGTCCCCAGGGCAGCCGGAGTAGACGGCTGATCTGCACTTCGCGGGCGGTCTCCTCCTCGTCCGGCATCATCACAGCCTGTTCCATGCCGGGAAGAGTGTAATGCGACACGCCGTTGGTGTCCTGCTCGATCTGCAGTGTACCGGTGTTCCAGGCGAGGACCATCTGGTCCTGTGACGTTTCGAGCACCTCGACCTGTGCGTGAGGATTCCCCGCATGGGGAAGCGCCAGCCAAACCGCTTCAGCAGCATTCGTGATGGATGTCAAGGCAAGCAGTGGCAGGAACGTGCAGGCGATGGCAAAGCGTTTCATCCAACCCTCCAAACCGTATCTCAACCTGTGCATTCAGGTGGTTTCCGTTGGGATCGACAACCCGTCAACCGGGCGTATCTCTTGTATTATCATCAATCTGCCCGGCAGAGAAAGCAGCTAATGGACGCTGTCTGGTCCTTCACGGACGAAGCCGGGCTCTGGCTTAAAAGCCAACTGGTAAGGTGGGGAAATCCCACCCCGAATCGCAAGCACAACGGCTTCGTTTTGATCGGAATCGAGCGTTCGGTTGTGGGGGGCAGGATCGCTCGATCGGTGACTCGCTGGAAATGAACGGGGGTTCGAAGGGTGGTTGTCGAGGGGTGCCTCTCGGTGGCTCGAGAGACGGACTGGTGCGGGTTTTGGTCATCTCCGCAGATCGGTTGTGTGATCGCGCGTGAATAGCAGCGAGTTGTTCGGCCAGGTCTGCCGACCTGGCCGAAAGTGCGGCAGGTCCGGGGGCCTGCCGCAACAGATTTCACCTGCAGCGGCGGGTGGGCCTGACAGAATAAGGACAGATTGCCCGCCACCCCGCTCAGGTGGCAGTTACTCCAAAACTCAAAATCCTGGTAACTGTCACATGCGATGAGGCTCGCTTTGATGGCTCTTGTGCCGTGACGCGATAGACCTGCCAGGCTGAGCATCCCTTACGCGATCAGGTTCTCCGGGTTGAGGCCCTTGAAAGCATCATGCACAAAAAGCCCATCCTTGCGGATCAGCTGATCATCCATCCAGATCTCGCCGCCGCCATACTCGGGTGTCTGGTTGCAGACCAGGTCCCAGTGTACCGCCGAACGGTTGCCATTATCGGTTTCATCATAGGCATTGCCCGGGGTGAAGTGGAAGGAGCCCATGATCTTTTCATCAAACAGGATCTCGTCCATGGCGAAGGTGATCCGGGGGTTACAGCCGAGGGCGAATTCTCCGATGTAACGTGCCCCCTCGTCCGTATCGAAGATCTCGTTTATCCGCTTTGAATCGTTCGCCGTCGCTTCCACAATCTTCCCCTGCTCGAACCGAAGCCTGACGTCCTTGAAGGTGAAGCCGTGGTAGCTTGAGGGGGTGTTGTAGCTGATGGTTCCATTGACACTGTCACGCACGGGGCAGGAATAGACCTCGCCATCGGGGATGTTCCGTTTGCCATCGCACTTGACCGCACCGATCCCCTTGATCGAGAAGGTGAGGTCGGTGCCGGGGCCCTTGATGTGGACACGGTCCGCGTTGCGCAGGAACTCCTCGGCGGGGTCCATCATTGCGGACATTTTCTTGTAGTCGACTCCAGCGGTGACGTTGAAGTAGTATTCCTCGAAAGCGTCGGTGGACATGTTGGCCATCATCGCCATGGTGGGGGTGGGGTAACGCAAAACCACCCACTTGGTTTTGGGGACACGGACATTGGCGTGTACAGGCTGGAAGATTTCGGTTCCCCAGAGGGCATTCTTTTCGCTGGGCAGGTCGGACAGCTCCTTGGCGTTGGAATAGCCACGTACGCCAATGAAGGCATCCATCTTTTCCATGCGGTGCAGTTCGGAGTCACGTATCGCCGCGAGGCTCTCTTTGGAGGCACCGGAGAGGATGCTGCGAAGCAGCCGGTTGTACTTGATCTCCAGCAGAGGAAACCCCTTCGCCTTATACACCGCTTTGACCAGTGAATCAAGGAACTCGATCGGGGTGTCATAGGCTTCGATCAGCACCTTTTCGCCGGGTTTGACTTCTGTGGAATAGTTGACCAGCAGGTCAGCCAGTTTGTCATGCCGAGGGTCGTGCACGATGTACCTCCGTATGTATGGTCAAAAGCTGTGATGACGATGTTCTTTTAACGCATCTCCCCACGCGGTCGTGCGGCGTGTCTCCGGGCACTCCGGCATTCGGTCAGGCAGGGAGACCTCAACGATAAGGGGTCTGACCGAACCGGGCGACCTGACCGACTATCCGCTACTTCTGTGCCGCCAGGACTGTATCCACCTGCTTCAGGGCAGCGTCACGTCGCCTGTCCGCCTCGGTGGTGAGCTGTGCGATGCCGTCCAGCATCCGTATGACAAACTCCTGATCTTTAATCCCCGGGACATTGATGCGGACATTCAGCGCGGCTCCGTAAACCCCGGCATGTGCGCAAAGGGCGGCGACCCCGGCATCGGAGACGCTGTTCCAGTTGCCCCGTGCCGCAACAACATCGATCAGGTCAAAACAGGCGACCGACATTTCGCAGACGGAATAGGGGATCAAGGTTGCTGCCTTGTTGGCATTGTCGATGGCGAGGTCGCGTGCCTCGGCTTCTTCCGGCGTGCCTTTCGGGAGACGCATGGCGGCCATGACACCATTGAAGGCATTTGTGTCATCATCGATCGCCTTCAGCAGACGGTCCTTCAGCTCCTGCCCGCTTACCCCAGTTTCTTCCATCTCCGTCCAGGTTTTCTCGTAGCCGGATTTCCCGTGCGTCAGGTTGGCAACCATGGTAGCGAGGGAGGCGGCCAGGGCGCCGGCAAGCGCGGCGACACTGCCACCACCGGGTGCGGGGGATTCGCTGGCCAGCTCATTCGCGAACCCGGTCAGGGTCATGTCCACCAGGCGGTTGGCATTGAGTTCGGCGATGGCGTACTCGACAATTTTCCGGTCGGGATCGAACTCGGTCATGTCGTTCAGTCCCATGGATTCAATGGCGACACGCACCAGCTCACGTTCATCGACCGCAGTGCTGCGTCCCTGCCTGGTCAGGAAATACCTTCCCGCATCCAGCATCGGTTTGAGGGGGATCAGCCCGACAATTTCGCTTCCGGTAACCCGGCAGCCCATGTTCCAGGCGAGTTCGCAAACCTTGTCGAAGACCTGGTGGGGCGCGGTGACCTCGGAGTCGGTCAAGTTCATGGTGACCTGCGCCTGGTGGAACTGCTCCAGGTACCAGCCCGCCGCTTTGCAGTGCTGGAATAGGCCGGGCATCTGGATTGTGTTGCCCTGCTCATCTTTCACAATCCGCCGTTTCTCATCCCGTTTCGCATATCCCTTTTCACGGATGAGCAGGGCGATGTCTTTGGCAATCCTCGCATGGCGTGTGTTCAGATTGATGTTGTAGGCGACAAGGAATTTGCGCGCCCCGATGTGGACAGCGCCGAATTTCGGACGGAACTCATGAGGCCCGAAATCGGGTTTCCAGGCGGGATCTTTCATTTTCTGCGGCAGGGCTTCGTACTCACCCTTGCGCACTTCGGCGAGGTTGCGCCATTCCGGTTTGCTCGCGGCATACTCGTAGAGGAAAACCGGGACATCCAGCTCCCGTCCGACCCGTTCGCCAAGCTGCCTCGCCAGCTCGGCGCACTCTTCCATGGTGATGTTCGCGACCGGGACAAAGGGACAGACATCGGTCGCACCGGCGCGGGGGTGGGCGCCGTTGTGTTTGCGCATGTCGATCAGCTTGTGCGAGGTTTCGATCAGACGGAATGCACCCTCGATCACCGCATCGGGTTCGCCCGCGATGGTGATCACTGTGCGGTTGGTGTCCGCACCAGGGTCAACGTCGAGCAGGGTCACACCATCCACCGCAGCGGCGGCATTGGCGCAGGCATCGATGATGGCCCGGTCACGACCTTCGCTGATGTTCGGAACACATTCGACAATTTTCTTCATCTTCGCTACTCCTGCAACGCTTGTGTCGACGGGTGATCGTGCGGCTCATGTGGACGTCGTGCATGGCGTAATCGTCCAGAACGGCCGATGGTAATCGGGAATGGGCAAGATACAATGAGGGCTTCAGGCGGGCAAGGCACTCTCCGGGCGGGTTTTTCGCCGGGGGATGGTCCAGCAGTGTGTCAGGGACGGATGGGATTGGGCACGCCTGTTTTTTCAACAGCGCGCCACTCGAGACGTATGCCATCCGGACCGATCGCTTCGAGGGTGAAGGAAGCGCCGTCAGGGGCGACGATGAGGGTGTAGATGCCATGCTCGTTTGAGAGGCTTCGGCCATCGACCGAGAGGCCGTCAAAATAGCCGATTCGATCGAACCGCAGGTGCTGGAAGGGTGCAGCGAGGCTGTCCGTTGCGGTGTACGCGGCTGCCCAGGTTTGGGAGGCGGAGATGATGCCGAGGGCATCCTGTGAGAGAGATCGTTCCACTGCCGCACGGTTGCCGGGGCGCATCATCTGCCAGGCGACAATGACAGTCGCGGCCAACAGGACGAGGGCGAGGAGAATGAACAGTGCACGGTCCAAACGGGCATCGTTCGCGGGGGATGGGGCATTGGCCTCGGTCATCAGCAACTCCGGTCAGTGGGGAAGCGCAAAGAATGGCTGGAAGAGTATACGAAGGCGAGACGGGAGTGGGGAAGGGTGAAAGGTGATCGAGGTAGACTGATCGTTGGGGCCTCACAAGAATTTGGCGGCTGTCCTTTGACAAATCAACGACCAGCACCTCGGAAGTGATTACTCGCGTCCGATACGTGGACTGGAGAGGATTTCCTCGACACGCTGGGCGAGCTGTTTTGGTCCGATCGGCTTTTCGACAAATCCGACACGCGGGTTGCCGAGCAGTTCATCGCCCGCGACATCCCTGGTTGAGCCGGAGACGAGCAGCACATGAAGACCCGGGTAGCGTTCCAGCAGGATTTCGCAGAGTTCGACTCCGCTCATCCCCGGCATCATGACATCGGAGATCACCAGGTCGGGTGCCTGGGGCATCTGTTCGATGGCATAGAGGGCAGCCTCCCCCTCGCTTGCCGCTTCCACGAGCAGGCCATAAGCACGCAGAGCACGGATCATCATGTTGCGGACCGCACTGTCATCCTCCACCAGCAGGACATGGCGGTCGGTTCTGGACAGGACAACGGGCTTGCTTTCGTCGACCTGTTCACGTGCCTCTGCCTTTTGCCAGGGCAGGAAGACACGGAAAGTCGCACCCATGCCCGGCTCACTCTCGACCTGGACCACGCCTTGCGATTGGGTCACGATCCCATACACGATTGCCAGACCGAACCCGCTTCCCTTGCCCTTCTCCTTGGTCGTGAAGAAAGGTTCGAAAATTCGGTCACGGATAGCGGCGGTCATACCCGGGCCATCATCCTGCACTTCGAGGGTGATAAATCTTCCGGCTGTCAGGTTCGGCGGGAGTTCTGCATTATGCTGGTCGGTGACCTCAATTTCACCGGTTCGCAGGGTAATCGTCCCCCCCCGTTCCCCGATAGCGTCACGTGCATTAACAAACAGATTGATGATCACTTGCTCGAGCTGTGCTTCATCGGTCAACACCTGGCCAGTCAGTGGCGGCAGCTCGGTGACCAGCTTGATGTTCGGACCGACAAGCCGTTTGATCAGCTCAGAGGTTTCGCTGATGAGATTGTTGAGGTCAATCAGCCTGGCGGTGGGTTTTTGCTGACGGCTGAATGTGAGCAACTGACGGGTCACGCCTGACGCGATGGCAGTGATTTTTCTTATCTCACGCAGCTCCTCGCTGACACTCCGATTCATTTCGATGTTGTACTCAGCCAGCTCGGCATTACCTGCGATGCTGGTGAGCAGATTGTTGAAGTCATGTGCGATTCCCCCGGCAAGTCGTCCCACCGATTCGAGCCGCTGCGACTCCATCAACGCTGCCTCTATCCGCTTCTCCCGTGTGACATCCCGGGCGATCCCGAGAATGGCTCGCTCACCCTCCCACTCCACCTCACTCATGCTGAAGATCAGGTCAACACGGTGACCGTCACGGTGCCGCAGCCCGATCTCGAAACGTTCGGGAGCGGAGCCGCCCTGGTCAAATTGTCTGGCCACTTCATCCACACGGCTCATGTCGTCCGGATACATGATGGTTGTGGTGTCGAATTCTGGACTGGTCAGCTCTTCGACCGAATAGCCGAGGGTCTTTGCCAGGCTGGGGTTGACCATTCGGAATTGATACTCCACCGCGACAAAAATGCCGTCATTGGAGTGCTGTACGATGGAGCGGAACCTTTCCTCGCTGGCTTGCAGCATCTGGTAAGATTCCACTTCAGGCGTGATGTCATTGAGCACCCCTTCGACATACTGCAAACCATTCTCACCTACGGGTATGCTATTGCCGTTGTCCAGCACCCAGGCAGTGGTGCCATCCCTGCGCTGGATACGATAGGCGTGATGGAAAGGAGTGGAGGTGCGGATCGATTCCCGGATTTCTTTCTCAACCCTCGCCCGGTCATCCTTATGCACGATAGGCAGCAGCGACATCTGGTTTTCCAGGATCTCCTTCGAGCTGTATCCGGTGATACGTTCCGCGGCATCGCTGATGTAGACCAGGGTCCAGACGGCGTCGGTCCGTGCACGGTACACCACCCCGGGAAGGTTACGGACGATCAGGTCAAGTTCACGCTTGTTCCGGTGCAATTCTTCGCGTGAAGAACGGAGCCTTCGCAGGCTGGATGAGATCAGGAAGTAGAGGAGGAGGGAGGTGACGACAACATAAAACCAGCCTTTCCAGGTTTGCAGGCGAGTGAGGGTCTCGGTATCGGATGCGATAAACCCGAGCTCACGGTCCGACAAGAGAATCCAGGCGCTGCCGATGACCGCGTAGATCGATGTGATCAGCAACGCGGCGATATGGTCCTGGGTAAGGCCCAGCCTGAGTGTCAGGCGTTTGACGGCATTGGTCATTGGCGGCTCCGTATGAAGGATAGTCCAGCGGCCGACACGACTCCCATGCAGAAGGAATGTGGATTTGCGTGGGGGGCGTAGAAGGGCTGGGCTGAGGAGACGATTGACAGTTTTTAGTCAGGGTAACAGTCTACTGGTAACTAACTGAAAAAGTGCCGGACTTGCAAGTGGTTTGACAAGTGGAATTGCATTTTATTGAGCAAGGCTCCAGTTTCTGAGTAACAGTATTTGGGGTTAGGGAGAGGTATGGCTGTACCCTGAAGTGAGGCGAGGTGAAGCCAACTATTGCGGCGAGGAATGCAGAGAAATACTGGATCTCAGGTCAAGAACTGGTTAAAGGCTTTCGCGACGTGTGTGTCCTCCCCTCAAGGAATGTTGAGTCCAATCCGACGCAAAGCCTGCTCGATCTCTTTTTCAGGCCCGGCGACAGTGACTCGTATCATGCCTTCCGACCACTCCTTGTTCCTGAGCTGGAGACGTTCCGCCACCTGCTCCAACCTGCCCAACTGGTCTGTGGTCACCTCGACATTCACCTCGCGAAACCCGATGTAGAGCATTTCTTCGAGACGTTCCATCATCTGCCATAGACGCATGCCGTTGGTAGCCGAGACAAACAGGGCGTTGGGGTAAAGTTCCCGCATCCGTTCGATCATCCCCCCGCTGGCTGTCCGATCAGCCTTATTGAAGGCAAGCAGGGTCGGTTTGTCGGAGAGGTCCAGCTCGTCCAGCACCTTCAAAGTCTGTTCCATCTGGGCTTCCACCTGGGGGTGGGAGATGTCCGCCACATGGATGAGCACATCTGCGTCCCGGGCCTCCTCGAGGGTGGACCGGAATGAGGCGACAAGGTGGTGGGGCAATTTGCGGATGAACCCCACCGTGTCGATCATCAGGATCGGTTTGCCGGGTGTCTGCTCAACACGACGCACCTTGGCGTCGAGTGTTGCAAAGAGACGATCCTCGACAAAGGCATCCTCACGTTTGCTCAGAGCATTCAGCAGGGTGGATTTGCCGACATTCGTGTAGCCGACAAGCGCGGCGGTGGGATGCGCTTTGCGTGACTTGCGTTGTGTGGCACGCTGCTTCGATATCTTCTCCAGGTCGCGTTTGAGGGAGGAGATTTTCCGTTGCACAGCACGTCGGTCCACCTCAAGCTGGGTTTCGCCAGGTCCGCGGAATCCAATACCGCCCTGCTGGCCACGCAAGTGGGACCACATTTTAGTCAGTCGGGGGTAATAGTATTCGAGTTGCGCCAGCTCGACCTGGACCTTGGCTTCACGTGTCCTGGCACGACTGGCAAAGATGTCGAGGATCAGGCCACTGCGGTCGATCACCTTCCGATTCAGCCGTTTTTCCAGGTTACGCACCTGCACAGGACTCAAGTCATCATCCACAATGACCAGTTCCGCCTTCTGCTGCCCGCAGATCTGGGCAATCTCAGAGATTTTTCCGGTGCCGATGAAGGTGGCGGGGTCAGGTTTCATCCGTGGCTGCATCACCCTCGCAACCGTGTTCGCGCCGGCGGTATCGGCAAGCGCGGCGAGTTCATCGAGGTAGTCCTCTGCCAGCCAGACAGCGGTGCCCGCACGGATCACGCTCACAAGCACGGCTCGTTCGCGTTCCTTCGGATTACCCTGTACGGTTGCGATCAGTTCTGCTTGGTTTTTCACGCCGCCTTCCTTGCACCATCCGGGGTGGTGCGTTCTCTACCTTCACGTGCCAAGAGAGTTTCGGCTATCAGCGCGAGCAGGGCAAGCAGGAGGAAGAGGGAACTGAGTTCACGTCCGCTCCGGAGGCGCTGGAGCAGGTCGCCGTAGCTCTGGTTCTCCTCCGGCTGCAGTGCCTGTCCGGCATAGCGCAGATCACCGCCCCTGCCAAGGTGGCTTTCAGTTGAAGGGAGACGGACCGCGGCGATTTCAGCGGAGGCGTCCCCGAGCTGTAGGCTGTAATGCCCCGGCCACCATGTGGCGCTGCTGACCAGGGCGCGTCTCCCGGAACGGAACTCCGGGACTGCCGGGAGCAGGTTGCCGAGGGGGTCACGGACATCGGCGGATCGGCCCTCGCCCTCCCGGCGGGTTAGCCAGATCAACTCTTCACCGGCAGGGACCGGGTCGCGCCAGACCTGGGCGCCCCCGGCAAGCCAGGTTACACCCTGCTGCAGCATTGGAGCGAAAACTCCGCTGATCGGCCAGTCGGTCCAGCGAGGGTCGGCGGCGGCAGGAGTCCACCAGGCACGTCCCCTGCCGTGCTCTCTTTCCAGCAGGAAGGGCTGGCCGTCACCGGTCCGGATCAACACGTGGTCGCCGTCGGTCTCGTGGGCGGTGTACATCCTTGTCAGGCTGGGGCGGTCGAAGCGTTCACCCTCCAGCAGGTTTGCCAGCGCAGGATGGCGCAGGTCGATTTCCCGCCACTGCCGTGTGCCGCGCGACCCGCTCTCCTCGCTGGCTGGACCGAAGCCAAGCGGACGCAAGAGGGATCGGCTCAACAGGTTAAGATCTGTTCCGGAGGAGAGCATCACCCAAATTCCGCCGCCCTCATGGACAAACTGGACCAACCTGTCGGCATCGCTCAGGTCAGTTCCCTGCCATCCGGCAAGGAGGATGACATCGAAGGTGCGAAGGTCCAGACCTCGAAGGCCGCCGGGACGGACCAGGAGGTCGAAGTGATTACGGCGTTCGTCCGGATTCAGGGCCAGCTCGAGGTAACGAAGAGCCTGCAGATCATCCCCCGCCAGCAGTACGCGCTGCTTGCCGGGGACATTGAGCACGAAAGGATATCGGTTGTCGAGGGCAAGGGCATCGCTCAGCTCGATCACCACTTCGCCTGGATGGAAACCGATTCCAGGCGTTTGAATGGGGAACTGGATCGATGCCTCGGCATCGGGCTGCAGGGTCAACTCGCCTTCCGCGACCCGTTTTCCGCCCAAACTGACTGTGACCATCGCCCGCTGCAACTCCTTGCCCCCGCTGACTCGACAACGGACCTGCAGTGTCAGGGTCTGTCCGCTGCGCATCAGCGCCTCCGACAGCTGAACGCTTTCGATCCAGGCGTTGTAGGTCGACATACCTTCGCTGAGATCGACATGGTAAAGTGCGGTGCCCGATGGCAGCGCAGGAAGTGTATCGGGAGGCGGGAAACGGAAATCCGAGAGCAGGATCATCTCACGGACCGGTGCAGGGCTCTGACGGAGCTGCTCCGCTGCGCGCTGCCATGCGGGCACAAGGGATTCGCCTCGTCCATCGACAGCGAGACGGTCCAGCAAAGTCGGGGGTGATCCGCCCGGGAAACTGGCGACATCGCGTGATTCATTCTCGTCCATCACCACAAGCGAATAGGCTCCCGGTGCCGAATAGAGGTCACGCAGGATGGCGCGTGCGCGATCGAGCGGGGTGGTGTCGCCGTCACGTGCAACCATCGACGCGGACAGATCGAGCAGAATGACCGTTTCGCTGGCTCCCGTGCCGAGGTTGCCGGGACGCAGCTGGGCGGGACGCAGGAATGCAAAGGCCAGCAGGAGAACGGCAAGCGTACGCAACGCGAGCAGCAGCCACTGGCGCAGACGCAAATGACGCATCCGTTTGGTCTGGAGGCGTTTCAGGAAGTCGAGCGTGGAGAAGGGCTGACGCCGTAAACGCCTTCTTGCAAGCAGATGAATCAGGATCGGAAGTGCTGCGAGCAGCAGTCCGAGGGCGAGCAGGGGATTAAGAAATGTCATCATCTCCACTTGTTTTACGCCTTCCTTCAGCCTGATAGCAACCGAGTGGCGTTTCCCGCAAAGTACAGAGCGATCCCTGCCTCGGCAATGCAGCCATGCCACGGCTCCAGGAAAATCAGTGACAGTTTCTAATTAATAAAATAGAAACTGTCACTGATTATTGTGAGGAGAAAATGACACGCTAATATGTGGTATTACAAAGAGATATGAGTAGGATTTGGCGATGCTGATGAGGTCCGACGGATGGGATGGTCTGATCAATGAGTTTGTGGGATTATGGCTTGTAACTTATGAAATAGAGCAATGTTAGAAGGTGATGGAATTTGTAGGTGGTTCGAAAAATCAGTGACAGTTACTCATTAAATAAATTAGAAACTGTCACTGATTTTTGGTGGGGTGGTTCGGCTCCCCAAACAGTGGAATGCTGATTTCGATCCCGCTAAATTGTTCCGAACTTCACAAGGATTGGACCGTCACAGCCGGAAAGCCCGGTCTGCATTGGCCCGATGTCGCCTGGGTGAGATTATGACAGAGATACAACAACCCGATCCCTTCACCTCATCACCTCCCTGCTGCATTCACTGCGGGAGGCCGATGGTCCCGGTCCAGTCGCCGCCCTTGTCAAACTTTGCATCTGCATGGTTTTTTATGTGTTTCCATGATGACTGTGGATATTACGAACGCGGCTGGGCCTGGATGGAATCGCATTACGGCAGTAAAACTTCGTACCGATACCGTGAAGACCCATTCACCGGCGAGAAGGGACCGATTCCTGTATGGTCCTCTTCCGCATTGCGTGAATTCATCATGACCAGGGAGTAAGGCATGGACAGCCGAGTCGAGGCTTTCGACAACCTGAAACGCTCCATTTTTGAGAACTACGATCGTATGCATGAGGACAGCAGTTTCCGTTTTGGCTGCCATCCCGGTGTGCCCTGTTTTAACGCCTGTTGCAGCGATGTCAACATTTTTCTCACCCCATATGACATCCTGCGACTGAAGAACCGACTCGGTATCACGAGCGGTGAATTCCTCCAGAAGCACACGCTGATGCCGATCGAGGAAAACCAGCATTACCCGATTGTGTTGCTGAAAATGCGTGAAGATGGGAGCAAGAACTGCCCCTTCGTGGAGACAAAAACCGGGTGCACGGTATACGAGGACCGTCCCTGGCCTTGTCGCATGTTCCCTGTCGGGAAGGCATCGCCGAAGCATGAGGAGGCCAAGCCTTTCTACTTCATGATGCATGAGGATGTCTGCCGGGGGTTCGAGGAGAACACGGAATGGACAGTCCAGGGCTGGATCGAGGATCAGCAGGCGAAGGAGTGGGACGATGCCGGGGAGAAGTTCAAGGAGATTACTCTGCACGATTTCTTCTCCAAGAACAAGCTGACGCCTCCCCAGATGGAGATGTTCCACATGGTGGCCTATGACCTCGACAAGTTCCGTGACTTCGTGTTCGGTTCCAGCTTCCTGAAACGGTTTGTCGTGGACGAAGCGACTGTGAACGCGATTCGTGAGGATGACGAAGCCCTACTCGACTTCGGGTACCAGTGGCTTCGCTTCGCGTTGTATCGTGAACCGACCATGGTTGTGGCAGAAAAATAGCGGACGGTCAGGACACGATTGTCAAAACGGTCAGGCTGCACGGCCTGACCGTTTTTTGCGTCGTACTGTGAGATCTGCCGCAGCGTCCTGAATCTCGAGCAAAAATCAGGATGCCAGCTTGATCCTGCGTGGTGCGCTGAGGAACCGGCACCGTCACGTGCGGGACGGCTCGGAGGGCGGTCAGAACGTGTCCGAAAATTCAGTACATTTGTATCCGCTTCCCTGGTTTCGTGGCGCATGGGAAGTGTCAACGGTCAGGGACATAACCCCATTAGCACGTGGAGTGGTTCATGGCAGGCAAAACGTTCAGCGAAAAGATCCTTGCGAAATACAGTGGACTCAAGGAAGTGGTCCCCGGTCAGATTGTGGAGGTGACTCCCGATGTGGCGATGAGCCACGACAACACGGCGGCAATCGCGAAAACTTTTGCGAAAATCGGCGTGGACAAGCTTTTCGATCCTGACATCCACCTGGTTACCCTGGACCACTGTGTCCCACCGGCGAACGAAGCCTTCGCCAACAACCACAAGCAGATTCGTGAGTTTGTCCGCAAGCACGGGATCAAGCATTTTTACGATATCAACCACGGCATCTGCCACCAGGTGATGGCGGAGCATGGGCATTGCCTGCCGGGCACCATCATGACCGGTTCGGATTCCCACTCAACAACCTACGGGGCATTCGGGGCGTTCGGGACTGGGGTGACCCGGTCGGAGACGGCGGTGATCATGGCGACCGGCAAGATCTGGTTCCGTGTCCCCGAAACCTTCCAGATCCGTATCGAGGGGCAGCTCCCTGCCGGGGTGTATGTCAAGGACATCGCCCTGCACATTACCGGGACGATCGGCGCGGACGGCGCGCTTTATCGTGCGCTGGAGTTCACCGGCTCCGCGGCAGACCGTTTCACCATCTCGGAGCGGATGACACTTTGCAACCTGGCGGTGGAGATGGGTGCGAAGGTTGGGTACATCCCGCCCGACGACATTGTGTTCGACTACCTCAAAGGCCGTGCGAAAAAGGAGTACACACCGCTCTATTCCGACCCGGATGCGGTCTACGACGAGGTGCTGGAGATTGATGTCGGTTCGCTGGAGCCGCAGGTGGCCTGCCCGCACACGGTGGACAATGTGAAGCCAATCGGTGCGGTTGAAGGGGAAAGTATCGAACAGGTGTTTGTCGGTTCCTGCAACAATGCACGTCTGGACGATCTGGCGATTCTGGCGCATGTTCTGGACGGCCGCCGCGTGGCTTCCGGCACACGGTTAGTCGTGATCCCCGCCAGCAGCCGTGTGATGCTGGATGCGATGCGTCTCGGCTACATCGATACCATCGTGTCGGCGGGCGGCACCCTCGCCACACCCGGCTGCGGACCCTGCATGGGGAACCATCTTGGCGTTCCGGGCGACAACGAAAAGACGCTCTCGACGGCGAACCGCAATTTCCGTGGACGCATGGGGAACCGTGAGTCGGAGGTCTTCCTCGCCAGCCCGCACACAGCGGCGGTCAGCGCACTACGGGGAGTGATCAGCGACCCGCGTCACGAGCCCATCGACTGGGAGAAAATTGCGGGTGAGTTAAGCCGTGCGACTCTTTCGCCGGTGCTCAGCACACGGTGAGGGGGCCGGGTTCCTGATTCAGTGCGGGATGAAGGATACAGCTATCCGGTCAGGTTTCGCGACCTGACCGTTTTTACGACTGGTCCGGAGAGCTGCCTGGACCTTTCAGGACCGGGCATATGGCGCTGAAGTGCAGACACCTTCACTGGCGGGACGTTTTCCGGGACATATTGCGGGCCGCAATAGGCTGGGTTAACTTATCGCACCGGACATGACAGGGGGGATGTACGTGACAGGGAGGCTGCCGGACTGCAGCACTCCCGAGTCACCTTATTGCTTTTCACGAACCATAAGGATCCGTTCACATGGCGACACGTATCGGCATCAACGGTTTCGGCCGTATCGGCCGGCTGGTGTTCAAGGCAGCATTTCAGCGCGGTGACATGGAGTTTGTGGCGATCAACGATTTGACGGATGCCGCCACTCTCGCCCAGCTCCTGAAGTACGATTCCACACATGGTCGTTTCCCCGTGCCGGTGACTGTGGAAGGCGACTCCCTTGTTGTCGGCGGAAAGAAAATTCGTGTTTTGGCGGAGAAGGACCCGACAAAGCTGCCCTGGGGTGAGATGGGAGTGGATGTCGTGGTGGAGTCGACAGGAGTTTTCACAACCCGTGAGAAGTGCGCCTGGCATCTGCAGGCGGGCGCGAAGAAGGTGGTGCTTACGGTGCCTGCGAAGGACGAGATCGACGCGACTGTGGTGCTGGGTGTGAACGACGATGTCCTCAAACCGGAACACCAGATTGTGTCGAACGCCTCCTGCACGACCAACTGCCTCGCCCCGGTGGCCAAGGTTCTGCATGACAACTTCGGGATTCGCCGTGGCCTGATGACAACCGTACATGCCTACACGAACGATCAGCGGATTCTCGATCTGCCGCACAAGGATCTGCGTCGCGCCCGGAGCGCGGCGATCAACCTGATTCCGACAACGACCGGAGCCGCGCGTGCTGTCGGCAAGGTGATCCCGTCATTAAAAGGCAGGCTGGATGGTATGGCGATGCGTGCCCCGGTGGCCGATGGATCGGTGGTCGATCTGACGGTTGAACTGGAGAAGAACGCCACCGTGGAGGAGATCAACGCGGCGATGAAAAAAGCCGCGCAAGGTGCGATGAAGGGAATCCTCGAGTACAGCGAAGATCCGCTGGTTTCCACCGACATCATCGGGAATCCGCACTCGAGCGTGTTCGATTCGGGGCTCACATCGGTGATGGACGGCAACTTCGCGAAGGTGCTCTCCTGGTACGACAACGAGTGGGGCTACTCGAACCGTGTAGTCGATTTGATCGCACGGATCGGGTAAGGGGTCCTCTGCAGGACAACCACCTTGTACCAGGAATCAGTCACAACCTGGATAGTGTATAAATCAAGGAGCGCGTGTGTTCAACAAAATGACCCTGGATGACATTGACGTTCAGGGCAAAAAGGTGCTGATGCGTGTCGACTTTAACGTTCCGTTAAACGAAAGCATGCAGATCACCGATGATTCACGCATTGTCGCTTCTCTACCCTCAATCCGTCGTGTCCTGGAACAGGGGGGACGTCTAATCCTCTGCAGCCATTTCGGTCGTCCGAAGGGGGAACCGAAGCAGGAATTCAGCCTGCTGCCCGCGGCGCACCGTCTGACAGAACTCCTCGATAAACCGGTTTCCCTGATGCCGGATTCGATTGGTCCGGAGGTGATGCTCAAGACTGAACTCTTGAAGGATGGCGAGCTGCTGCTGCTGGAAAACACACGTTTCCACAAGGGCGAAGAGAAAAACGATCCGGACTATGCCGCGGCGTTGTCCCGTCTCGCGGATGTTTATGTCAATGACGCTTTCGGTTCAGCCCATCGTGCCCATGCTTCGACTGAGGGAGTGGCTCGTCTGCTACAGCCTGCCGTGGCGGGGTATTTGATGGCGCGTGAACTGGAATACCTGGGCAACGCGATCGCCAATCCGAAACGTCCGTTTTACGCGGTACTTGGAGGAGCGAAGATTTCCGGCAAGATCGATGTCATCCGTAACCTGCTGGAGAAGGTGGATGGCATCCTGCTGGGTGGGGCGATGACCTTCACTTTCGACGCTTTCGAAAAGCTGCAGATCGGTGAATCGCTGGTCGAGCAGGAACGTCTCGAGATGGCCGGGGAGCTGCTGTCCTTGTTCCAAAATGCCAGGGCGAAGGTTCTGCTGCCTTCGGATTATGTGGCGGCGGATCGATTCGCCGAGGATGCAGCGACCCGTGTGGTAAAGCGTGGTGCAGTGCCCGAAGGATGGCGTGGCCTGGACATCGGGCCGGAGACTGCGGCCCGTTACGCCGAGCTGCTGACGGGTGCGGGGACGGTTGTCTGGAATGGACCGATGGGTGTATTCGAGATGGCCCCCTTCAGCGAAGGGACGCGTAAGGTGGCGCAGGCGCTGGCAACCGCAACCGAACGCGGCGCGGTGACGGTGATCGGCGGTGGCGACAGCGCAGCCGCGATCTCGCTTTTCGGACTGAGCGACAAGGTGAGCCATGTTTCCACTGGCGGCGGCGCCTCCCTGGAGTTTCTCGAGGGGAAGGAGCTGCCGGGTGTGAAGGTGCTCACAGAACGTAACTGACATTCAGAGGAGCTATGCGAATCCCGATCCTTGCGGGTAATTGGAAGATGCATCTGACCAACGCGGAGGCACGCACCCTCGCCCTGGGACTGATCGAGACCGCCCGGGAACAGGAGGGTGTCGAGATTGTGCTGTGCCCCTCGTTTACGTTGCTGCATACCGTTCATGACGTGATTGCCACCTCTTCGATTCACCTGGGTGCGCAGCATCTTTTCTGGGAGGCGAAGGGGGCCTGGACTGGTGAGGTTTCGCCTGCAATGCTGCTGGATGTTGGATGCAGCCATGTGATCATCGGGCACAGCGAACGGCGTCAATTTTTTGGCGAGACGGATGCGTCGGTCCGTCGCCGTACCCTGGCCGCGCTGGAAGCCGGCCTGACTCCGATTGTCTGCGTGGGGGAGACCCTGGAGGAGCGTGAGGAAGGTGCTACAGAACAGGTGATCGAACATCAGATCAGTGGCGCATTTGAACGCTTCCACGCGGAAGAGGCGTCGAAGCTGGTGATCGCCTATGAGCCGGTCTGGGCGATTGGGACCGGACGAACGGCAACCCCTTCGATGGCGCAGGAAGTGCATCGGATGATTCGCAGCTGGATGAGCGACACGTTCGGCGAGGAAGTGGGCGAAGGAGTGCGTATCCTGTATGGCGGCTCGATGAAACCGGATAATGCCAGGGAGCTGCTGGCGCAGGAGGACATCGATGGCGGGCTTGTGGGTGGTGCCAGCCTGAAAGCGGAGGATTTCTCCGCAATAATCCGTGCGGCTCGCTGAAGAGACCGGACAACCCGGCCCCTTGCAAGCCTTTTGCTTCGCCTCTATATTGCGAAGCCTTGAACGAAATGTTCTGAAGGAAAGCGATGATTTACGGATTTTTTCTTGTGATCCATGTGATCGTGTCGATCCTGTTGGTGGTCACGATTCTCATGCAGGCGTCGAAGGGTGGCGGGCTGGCGGGTATCGCCGGCGGCATGGCCTCTTCTGCAGCATTTGGTGGCCGCCAGGCGGCTACCTTGCTGCACAAGGTGACAATTGTCCTCGCCCTGGTGTTCGGTGTCAACTGCATCCTGCTCAGCAGCCTGTCTAAGGGTCGGAGCGCATTGCGTTCGGTCACCCAGGAACAGATGCAGGAGGATGCGGCCTCCAATCCCCTCGGTTTCCTCGAAGAGGCGAATGTCGGGTTCGAGGGTGATGCGGCGGGAGAGGCTCAGGAGTAAGGTCGCTTCCCTGCTGCGGCAATTCTCCCCGGATGTGATGCCCGAGTGGTGAAATTGGTAGACACGCAGTGTTGAGGGCGCTGTGCCCTATGGGTGTGCCGGTTCGAGTCCGGCCTCGGGCACCCGATTTGTGAACCGTTCCGGAAGTGATTCCGGGACGGTTTTTATATTCCTCACAAGGATGTGTGCGGTTATCTCTTGACAATGAAACAGAAAACACCTTGTGGTAAGTCTTTGTTTTATTGAATACAAATGCTCCGTGAAGATGAAGTAAATCCCTTCCTGTGTTGCCGCAGGTCTTCAGCGAAGCGGGACCTGCCGCCAGTTGAAAGCGCCTGAGACTTTCGAGAACACTCATCGTCCCCCTATGAACCCCTCCAGCACATTTGTGTTCAGTACAACAAGGCTCGTTCCAGGATGTCTGTCTCGTGGCGATCAAGTCGCGCAGAGAGGCCGCGCTGCGCTTGCCTCTCAGCGAAATTGACTGCTGGATTCACGCGCTGATTCTCGAGTGGAGCCGTTTTTGTGGCGGGGTGGTCGCGCGGGGTTCTATCCTGTTTGGACCGGGGATTCGGGATTGCTACCTTCGTGGCGAACAGAAACGAGCCAGCAGAGCAGCAGGGGCAAGTATGGAACGGATACGGACAGCTGTGATTGGTGTCGGCCGACTGGGTCGGTTCCACGCTCTGAAGCACGCCGCGAACCCACTGGCGGAGCTGGTGGGGGTTTATGACCCGGATCTGTCGCGTGCCGAACAGGTGGCGCGTGAAACGGGCTGCCAGGCCTTCAGCGACCTCGAAGCTCTGCTCGCCCGCACAGAGGCGGTGAGCTGTGCTGCGCCCACCACTTTGCATCACCAGATGGGATTACGCATCCTGGAGTCGGGCCGTCACCTGCTGATGGAAAAGCCGATTGCGGCACATTCCAGCGAGGCGAAAGAGCTGGTGGCCTGCGCGCAGAAATGCAACCTGGTGCTCCAGGTCGGGCACATCGAGAGGTTCAATCCGGCGGTTACAGCGCTGCGCGGCATCGAGGTGCATCCCAAGTTTGTCGAGGCACATCGCCTCGCGCCCTACTCGTCTCGTGGCGCTGATGTCAGCGTGGTGCACGACCTGATGATCCATGACATCGATGTGCTGCTGCACTGGATGGGGCATGAGGTGGAACGTGTCGACGCCTCCGGTGTGCCGGTGATTACCCGTGAAGTGGATATCGCGAATGTGCGGATAACATTCAGCGGAAAACGAGTCGCCAATCTCACCGCCAGCCGGATCTCCCTGAAACGTATGCGCAAGTTTCGGATGTTCGACGAGAACTCCTACATCTCGGTGGATTTCGAGAAGAAGCGGGCGGAGATTTACCGTCGTGTTCCGCCGGGAACGCCGCGAGCTTTGCCCATTCCCGGCGCGGACGACGCGGATCTGCGTGTGCTGATCAAACGGACCCGTGCGAAGAAGAACGACGATGCGTTGGCGCGCGAGGTGGACTCCTTCCTGAAAGCAGCCGCCTCCGGGGGAAGGCCGGAGGTGGGAGGGCTGGAGGCGATGGTCGCGTTGGAGCTGGCCGAGGAGATCGCTCGGCAGTGCCAGGTGAGTGCGCCTTGAGCGCGACGAAACGAATCAGGCGTAGTTTTCAACGCGAATAAGGGTTGGTGACTGGCTGAAAAGCTGACACACATTGCGAAACGGTCACTTCCCCCGCTACTCGGATAGTTTCCCCACCGGTACATCCTGCACGATAAAGAATCCCTCATCCCCCTGCTCCTGGTAGAGCGGGAGGAAAACACGTCCATGAAGCGGAGCGTGTACGGGACCACGGGCATCTTCGGCCAGGAGCTGCCCCTCCTCGACTCGCTGGAAATTGACAAACCCGGGTCGCATCCGGAAGGCATCTCCACGGCTGACGGCATGACGGTAGACAATTTCCACGATGGGGGAGACTTCTGTGGATGAGGGCTGCACCATGTCGCAGGGATGGACGTTTTCCGGCAGTTGCTGTTGTTCAATCATGCCAAGTTCAAGCATCATCTGCCAGATCATGGATTCATGGCAGAGGACCGCTGACTGATCCTCGTGTTGCCCCGCCTCGAAGGCCATGGCCGCCCAGCCGGTCCGTGACGCATGCTCCACCAGCATCCCGCGCAGGTACCGGCTTGTTCCCTTGACCTCTATCACGCCTGTTCGTGCGACAATCCGTTCGGCGAGGGGGTCATCACCAACAGCGATAAATGGGGGACTGTAGGAGGAGGCGGTGTGCAGGTCCAGCAGGGCAAGCGAGGCTCCGCCCTGGCGGGCGAGGGAGTCGAGGGTTTTGGCCAACTCGTGCAACTCGATTTCTTCCGGAATAGAGAGGGTCCCCTCTGGGGCGCGGGCAAGCAGTTCGACACGGTCCGGCGACCAGAGTCGGTTCAAGTCCGCATGGACAAAGCGTGTCCCCCGTTGCACCGCAGCGAGGTTGCCATAAAGGGCGACCAGCCGTCCACAGAGAACGATCCCGCGCTCTTCGATCGCCGCGAGCACCCTCCGTACGGCATGCACCCCGGCGAGTTCGTTGCCGTGCAGCGCGGCGACGACAACCAGGGTGGGGCCTGGCCTGTTTCCGCCTGCCTCGCCGATCTGACGTGACGGTGTAGTGGTCCTGTGCTGTAAACCATTCGCAGGGGGTGGAGTCATTCCTTGAGCATCTCCTCGAGCAGCATCCCGGCCATCTCCATAAAATCATCTTCGGTGAGCACCCCGACCAGCTTTTCCTCCTTGACCACCGGCAGGCAGGAGATTCGTTTCTCACGCATGAGACGGATCGCCTCAACAGTCAGGGTCTCTGGTGTGACCACGACAGGTTCGGTGATCATCACATCCCGGACCGGTGCGATGTGGCCGTTTTGACGCGGCAACTCACGCCCGGCGAGTTTCAGCAGGTGCCGGTGTGACACGAGTCCAAGGAGACGGTGCTGTTCATCTTCGACCATCACATGACGCACCTTGTGCCAGACCATCAGGTTGGCGACCAGGTCAAGCGGTTCCTCTGGCTGAACTGTAAAGATGTCGGTGGTCATCAACTGGGCGACATGCAGGTAGTTCTTCTTCCAGCCACCCGCTTCAGCGAGCTCCGCAAGAGGCCATTCATGGACAGGCTTGCCTTCTGACTGACGCGCCACAGTCGCCGCGACCAGCGCATTGATCTGTTCCCACCTTGTCCCGCCGCTATTTTTCACACTGCTCAGCGATTTCAGCAGCCACTGCGAACCGGTCATGTCGGAGCGGACACGTGCTTCGAGGATACCGAGGTAACGGTCGACATCCTGTGTGTCAATCCTGCGGTTGAGCAGTCCTTCGCGGGCGAGCGGGAGGAGCTCCTTGAGGATCAGGTCGTGGGCGGTGACCTTCGCACCGTTGATCCAGGTGAAACGGGCGTCGAGGCCGTGACGAGCTGCAGCATAGAAGTTCTCCCGCGCATGGTCGAACTCCATGACCTGGGTGATGTCGTCGTATTCGCCCTCCAACCCGGCCATCAGGCCAAACCAGAAGGCGGCATTGGCCACTTCATCCACGACTGTCGGGCCGCTGGGCAGCACCCGGTTTTCGATGCGGAGGTGCGGTTTGCCGTCGGAAATGCCGTAGCAGGCACGGTTCCAACGGTAGACAGTGCCCGTATGGAGACGCAGAGCCTGGAGTTTGGGAGCGTGCCCCGCCTGCAGCGCCTCGAAGGGGTCTTCGGCATCCTCGAGGGCGAACAGGATTTTGAAGCGAGCGATGTCCTCCTGAAAGATCTCAAGGACCGAATCACGCACCCAGCGTGTCCCGAAACTGACACGCGGCTGCAGGTCACGCTCATAAGGGCCTTTTCGTGTGTCGATGGACTGCTGAAACAGGGCGATGCGTGTCTCGCGCCAGAGACGGTACCGGCCAAGCAGGGGGCTGTTCACCGCGGCGGCAAGTACCGGGGCGGTGACCGCCTGAGCCAGGTTGTAGCGAGGGACAAAGTCCTCCGGACTGACCTGGAAATGTACCTGGAAGCTGGTGTTGCAGGCCTCGAGCATGACATTGTCATGGGTCAGGGTCAGCTCGTCGATCCCCTCGATCTTGAGTTCGTACTTACGCTCCTCGCCCAACATCCGGCTCATCATCTCATTGAGCATGTAGTAACGTTCGCGGGGAGTCATGTTGTCGAGGGTGAGGTGGGTTTTGCGGATGGTGGGAAGGATGCCGATCAGGACAATGTCGCTTTCCATCTCCTGCGCGGCGGATCGTGCACGCGCCACGACCTCGTTCAGGCGCGCTTCCATCTCGCTCAGGCAGTTGCCGCCGAAAAGCAGCGGCTCGAGGTTGGCCTCGATGTTAAATCGGCCGATCTCGGTGGTGAAGGCGGGATCGTTCATCCTCTCAAGCAGCTCCGGGCCGATCATCGCGGGTTGGCCATTCCGGTCGATCAGGGCGAATTCCTGCTCCGCTCCGATCCGACGCACCCCGCTTTCAACCATGCCTTCCTGCAGCATTTTTTCGAGAGCGTGAACATCATTCAGCAGGTAACGTGTGAAACGGCGCAGTGTTTCGCTGTCACCGGTGCTGCGCTCGAATAGCTCTCCCATTGTGTCCTTCCCCCTCCCCGGAGAAAACGCCCGGTGAAACGGCCCACCCGGCGGAAGATGGCGTTCGATTGTTCGGGGAAGCTAAACCTGTCAGTTTGTGCAGTCAAGGGACGGGCAGGAATTGCGGATGGTTGAGGATGTCCGCAGATGCTTCAGTCGAGGAGCAGGAGGACAGTGCCGGCAGGTGCCCTTGTCCGAAGCTTGATCGCGGCTGTTGTGCGCGAAGTCTTTCTGGCTCGGTGGCAGGACAGAACGATCTATTAGATGGCCTCTCACAAGAAATTGAGCGCTATTAAAGAGACATCTTGAACGAACCTGCGATGACTGCGGAGCGACCACACAACAGACTTGTTGCCTGTCGAATAATCTTCTTTCTTTTCAAGAAAACAAGGACTTGCCGCAAAGTGCTTCTGGTTGCGCTGTCAAGACACTCCTGGAGACCTGCGGCCTCCAGGCGATCTTGACAGCTACTTCAGCCGAGCTATGCTGCACAAATTCCTGTGAAGACCCACATCCCCAAATCAGGGGCGAGTGCGTCGGTCCTCCCGGATCAGGGCGTGGACAGTAGCCAAACCGGGGTCCGCGACCGGCCGTCTCGCAAAATCAGCAGGGTTGACCGTGAAGTCGGGCAAAACCCCACGATCTCCATCGACACCGCTGGGCCGGAGGAATTTTTTCGAACTGGCGGTGAAGAGGAGGCGGGTTTCCGGCAATTTGAAGGGATAGAGTTCACCGAAAGTATTGGCCAGACCGCCGGTCTCTTCGCCAACAAGGGTTGCGATGCCGTAATCATTCATGGCTGCTGCGAACAATACCGCGCTGGAGAAGGTGCCTGAATCGATCAACAGGTAGACAGCGCCATGAAAACGGAATGCCATTTCATGCGGCTGGGTCAATGGCAGGTCAAACTGGACCACCTCGCCTTCCCGTGCCTGCCAGACACGCTGGAAAAACTCGTCCGCCAGGGGTGGATTCCAGCGCAAATACCAGGGCAGCCAGGATGCGTAGTACTTCTTCACCTGGCGCGACACCTTCACATCCATCCTCGATACCATGCGGAAGGGCTGGTCATAAAGGTATTCGACCAGCAGATCGCCGAGCTGGGAATCTCCTCCGGCATTGCCGCGCAGGTCAATTACCAGGTCCATCGTCTCACGTTCACGAAGGGTGCGGAACGTGCTGTCGAGGAAGACTGCAAATCCATCAAGATCCTCGAAGCGATTAAAATCGAGCAGGCCGACATTGGGGGCGGCCGGGTCCTCCAGCAGCTCAAACCGCCAGGCGGGTTCTTCCATTTCGTTCGCGAGGAGATTGGCCCGGCGCTTCTCAAGGTCATTGTGGGTGAGACCGAGGAAGGTGCGTGTCAGACGTGTTGTGCCACGCTGGGTTGTGCGAAGAGTTGTTACTTCGTACGGGCTCTCGATGCCATACGCCAGGTAGAGCAGCCAACGGAACCGTTCGCTCAGCAGGTGACGTTTCCAGGAGATCTGTTCGCCGCTGACAAACTGGAGCAGGCGGTCTTCGATCTGTTCAATCGGAAGGCCATTGATCTCAATAACTTGTGTTCCTGCAGCGACCAGGGTGTCGGATGTGAAGTTGCGTGCGACCCTGACAGCATCCTCGCCGAAAGTGAGGTCGAGGGGAAAAAGCAGCGCACCCATCTCGGCATACTCATCCCGTTCCTGCCTCGGCAGAACCGCCATCGTGTGGCCATCCTCGAAACGACTCACCATGGGGGCAAATCTCCGGTAGGCCTCCAGTCGGGTCAGGGGGATGTCGAGAGAAGCGTCGATACGGTCACGTTCCGCCTCGATCTCTTCACGCGTGACATAGGCGTACAGGTCGGGGTGGACATCCTGCAGAGTCTTAAAAAGGAAATTGAAATCCTTCCTCAGTTGGCGTGGAGAATAGGTCTTCTCGGTGTCAGTCCGCTCGAACCCATCCTCGCGTGTGGGCAGGGTTGTGAAGGCATAGATGAACAGAACGAACAACAGCAGTGTGATAATTAACAGTCCGTTACCGCTGCTTCTGGAACGGCTGGCACGAGACTTGATCTGCCATTTCAAACGCTGTTGTTGGCTGCGATTCATCGCGGTCCTCTCTGACAATTGTGGTAGGGGGCACAACTTGGGGAATATAGCAAATGAAGGATGAAGGGACGCCCATACGGGGAGAACGCATGCAAATGAAGGATGGAGTGCAGAGAGACGCTCGATAAGAGGTGGCAGGGAAAAGTAAGCGACGAAGGGACTCAGGATAAAGTTGCGAGTTCGACCTGAAAAGTGGAGAGAGTGGGTGAAGTGGTTGGCGAAACACCACTCATCGCCGGTGGTTGCGCGGAGTAGGATTCAAAGCAGAAATCGGTGTCGCTGCTCAGCGACGGTGCAAATCGGAATCGTGGTATCCGGGGTAAATCAGTCGAAATGGATGTTGCGATTGTTGCAGTGAGGTGAAATAGGTGGTCGATGGCATCAGCAGCGACGTAGCGATACGATGCAGAGCAAAACGTACGAGGAGTGTTGTCAGATACGGTGGGTGCCGGTGGTGGGTGGAAGGTGTGGAAGCGGGGAAAACGGCCAGCAGGCCCCTGCCTGGATGTATAGATTTATTGAGTGGCACGAAAGCGGTGCGGGTCGGGCTCAAAGGGTCGAGTGGCTCTTTATACGTATAAGCAGATATATGGATGAACGTACAGAAGGTGGCTTGCTACCCTGACTGCATGGATGGTCTCTCGCATGGATCGCCACCGCTTCTATCACGATCCGATCATTTTTAATGCCCGAAAACATGGGAAAAGCCTTGAGTTTCCCCACGTTCCGGGCCGCGCAGCAAGCAAGTGGATTGAACCGAGTCCGAACTGTGGCGAAGCGTGACTATCTATCCTGTGTCATTATTCACGTAACACACCATTCGCTTGCTCCAGCCGACCTCACGGCCTACCTTGCAAGGCCAAACAGGGAGAATCCATGTCAGATCACGCTCTCAGCCGCCGCCGCTTCCTCGGTGTCAGCGCAGGTGCCGCCCTTGCTTTTCCTTTAACTCACAGCCTGGCCCCAGCATCCAGCCAGACTCAGGTTGTACGCGGAAAACAGTCTGCAATCGCCATCGCGTCCGAAAATGGCTTGAAGGCGGTAGAATTGGCCTACGAGCAGATGGTCCATGGGGCCGATCCACTCGATGCAGCCATTGCCGGAGTCGGCCTGCTCGAGGATGATCCCGACGATCATACGGTGGGCTATGGCGGCATTCCCAACGAAGATGGCGTGGTGGAGCTGGATGCCGCGGTGATGCACGGTCCCACTGCGCGTGGTGGCGCAGTCGCAAGCCTGCAAGGGATCCGTCACCCCGCTCAGGTCGCCAAATGTGTCATGGAGCAGACCGATCATGTGCTGTTGGTCGGTGAGGGTGCTCTCCGTTTCGCACGTGCACACGGATTCAAAGAGGAGGAGCTGCTGACAGAGAAGTCGCGCATGATCTGGCTTTACTGGAAGCAAACCCATTCGGTGAACGATGACTGGTTGCCTCCTCCTGCTGAACAGGTGGATCCGGAAATTCGGGCATTTGTCGGGCGGAGTATGGGGACGATTCATCTCGGCGCAATGAATGAGCGAGGTGACCTGTCCTGCACGACGACAACCAGTGGACTCTTTTACAAGATCGCTGGACGTGTGGGTGATTCCCCGATTCCGGGCGCGGGACTCTATGTGGACAATGAAGTCGGCAGTTGTGGCAGCACGGGACGTGGTGAGGCGAACCTGCTCAACCTGTCGAGCTTCCTCGGAGTGGAACTGATGCGTAACGGCATGTCCCCGGTCGATGCTGGGATGGAGGTGTTGCGTCGTGTTGCATCCCGAACCAAGCAGGCGCATCTGCTCGACAGCGAAGGACGTCCCCGGTTCGGTCTCCGCTTTTATCTGCTCAACAAGAAGGGCGAATACGCGGGGGTCTCCATGTGGGGGCCGGGAGGATTCGCCGTCGCCGACGCAAAGGGCGCGCGTATCGAAGAGTGTGCCTGCCTGTTCGACAGGGGATGAGTGTGGCGAGGTCAACTCGTCTGAAACGCTTGGAGTGATTTGTGAAGTCATCACGTCAAAGCTGGCACATTTTCCGGAGATGGGGGATTCAATCCCTCGCCCTGATGACGGTGGTCTTTCTCTTTTCGGCAAAGTCTGTGTGCGCGGAGACCCTTAGCCTGGTCGCCGAAGTTCAGGCGGTACAGGATTCGTTGAGCAGGGTCTACAGCGAGTCGGAGGGAGTCGAGAAGGCTGCCCTGGCCTACCAACTTGGTTTCTGGTGCCAAAGCCCGGGAGTGTTTGACAGCCTGCCCTGGGATGACCGTATCGAGGCACTTTTTGGCCTGGCGATGTTCAAATGCGGGCGCTACGATCTCGTGATGGACGAGAACGGTCTCATCCTTCGGACGGAGAACAACCTCACCGGGCCGCACTGGAGTAAGGGGCTGCGGGATATCCGTCACTACCAGCTCGAAGAGCGTTTCAACGAAATGCGTGAGTCCTACATCTTCCTCTGGCCCAAGCTGATGCCGGATGTCCGTTTGCTGGCGGAAGCGGATTTGCTGGCACGTCAGCATCTTCTGGACAGCGCTCTGGTGGTTTACGCTGAGGCATTGCAGGAGGCGTCATCTCCAGTGATGCGAGGCGAGATCCTGCTGGGGATGGGGGATGTGCACTACAGGCTGAACCGTTTCGAGGAGTCGCTGCAGACATTGCGTGACGCGCTGCACGGGGGCGGATTCGGGGATGAGGCGCTTTTCCTGACAGGGCGGACGTTGATACGTCTCGGCCGGACCCGGGAGGCGGTCGAGCTGTTTCGCTACGCGATCGCCATCAATCCCGGTCACGAGGCGGGGCATTACTACCTGGGAAATGGCTACACGCCCCTGAACTACTCACAGATCGGGGAGCGTTACCCCACGCTTTTCGCCCATGATGATGTGGGCGAGGTGCTTGAAACGGCACGGCTTTACATGGAACAGGGCTCTTTCGAGGGGGCTCGGGAGATGCTCCTGGAAGTGCAGGAGTCCCGCCCGGACTTGATGGATCCACCCCTTCTGCTCGCCGAGCTGGCCTGGCAGGCGGGTGAGTACGACCGGGCGGAGGTGCATTGTTTCCGTGCGCTGGAATTGTGCCCGGATTACGGACGTGCCCATGCGATCCTGGCGCGTGTGCAGGAGGGGCGGCGATTACGGGTGAGCGACCGGCGGCTTGCTGTACGTGCCACTTATGACGAGGTGGAGCAACCTGAGATTCCCGGGATCGAAGCTTATGTCGTGAACTGGGAATCACTCGCATCCCATCACCAGAAGCAGGTGGCGCTGGCGGTGGAACCCTGGAAACGTTTTGTACCGGTGCTGGTGGCGACCGGGCAGACCCACTATATCAAGCCGTTGCACGAAAAGCTGTCTGAAGCACCGGAGATGGAGTCGATGCGCGATCAGCGTATCAGCCTGGATTCGCGTCTCTGGGATGATGTGCGAGGAGCGGGCGGGCATCACACGGTGACCGGTGTGGAGGATGTCGAACGGATGCGCTTCGGCGGATACAACACCGTGGTGCATGAGCTGACCCACCAGGTGCATGGGCTGTACACGGACCGGGAGAAGAAGCGGCTGGAGGAGGCGTATCGTGCGGCAAAGGCACGTGAAGCGACCGGGGTCAAGACTTTCATGAGCCGGTACCAGGGCTCAACGGTGTGGGAATATTTCGCGGAAGGTGTAAACGCCTATGTGACTCCGGCTATTGACAACTTTGACGAACGGGAAATGCTGCGTGAACGCCTTGTTGCCCTCGACAGCACACTGCTTGACTTGGTTGAAGAATTCCTTGCGATTGAGGATGTAACTCCATATTACACAGTGGGCTATGTGAGTGCAACCTACCAGGAATTGGAAAAGGGGCATGCTGACAGTGCCTGGGCCCGGCTCCAGGCGATCGACAGCCTTGAGGCGGAGGTCCGTGAGGTGCTGAATGCCCGCTGCCAGGTAGCTTCGCTGCGTGATGACGACTCGACCGCGATTGTGGCGGCGGAACGTGCCGTGGAGCTGTATCCCACGGACCCGACAGGGTACCAGAACCTGATGTGGGCGAAGGTGCACGCGCCAGGGGGGACCGCCTTCAACCCGGTGGACTTTCTGCAGAACGCCCTGCAGAATGACAGCGTGGAGGAACGTCATCGTATACAAACCACTCTTGCGAAAGAAGCGTGGCGCACGGAGAACTACGGGTTGGCGTTGACAATGTGCGATGAAGCGTTGGCAGTGCAGGGTGATTTTCCGGGTGCGTTGTGGGTGCAGGCGCTGGCCTGGGCGGATAGCGGCTTATGCAGCGGAGATTCGCTGCTGACCCTGAAAGGTGGTGAATCGTTCGGGAAGGCGATCCGTTTGCGGAGCGGGACAGTCGATTTGCGTTACGATTACACGCGGGTTCTGCTGATGGCGGGCGATCTCGCGGGTGCGGAGCAGCAGTTGCTGGAGGCGGAAGCCTTGAAACCCAACGACCCTGAAACGGTCAGCTATCGGGCTTGGCTCAGCTTCGCCCGTGGAGATACGCTGGCAGCCAGGGAACTGGCCGGAGCAGCCCTGATGATGGAACCGGTGCCGGATGTGACACGGGTGATTGCGGCAGCCGTGGGTGCTGAAGGTGAGGATGCTGAAGCCCTGGTGGAAGGGATGCGGACGCAAGAGCCCAGATATGTCTATAACCCGCGCAATTACTGGTACATGAGTGTGGGAAGGTGGGAGCCCTGGTATGGGGTGATACTCAACCAGGTTGGCGCTGAAGCGGTTCAGTCAGACACCACGCAGTGACGTGCTTCCACACAACACGAACGATGTTCGGTCAGGCCTTCCAACCGGACCGAAAATGCGGCAGGTTGGGAGACCTGCCGCGCTCTGTGGTGACGTGCCGAAATAGCAGCGATTGTTGGATGTGGAGTGTTGAGTAACCGTCACCAGCTCCACCCACCGCTCTACCAGCGAACCCCGAGGCTGATCCGTTGTGCGTGACCGAGATCGTCACGGAAGGGTGTGTAGCCGTAATCGAATTGCCAGCGTTCCCATGCCAGTCCAAACCCAGCCGTCAAGCCGCGTCCCTCGATTCCGGTGAGATAACCACCACGCAGTGCCAGGTACTCATAGAGGCTCACCTCCACCCCGCCGCGCAGCGAGGTGTCGTGCTCGCGGACCTTCACCGCTTCTGCCATCAGGCTGCAGGTCAGGGTGCCAGTGGTTTTCAGACGATACAGCCCGCCGAAAGCGTAGGTCGTGGGCAGCTCGTGACTCTGCACACGGAGCGGCTCCATTTCACCGAGGTGTCGAACGGTCGCGCCGAGGTCGAGAGCGCCTGCCATCAAGCCTCGCTTGATCCATCCCAGATCGAGGGACCAGCCGTTTGCGTGGTCAATGTAGATCTCCTCGCTCAGGTAACGGAACGTCGCTCCAAAGCTCATGGATGGGGTGAAAGTGTACGCAGCGGACGCTCCGAGGGCGAAGTTGCGAGCGTCAAAAGTGCCGACAGGTAGAGCATCCGGCCTGTTGCGCAGTTCCAGGTCGCCTACCCCGACATGCAGGGCACTCACGCCGAGGATCAGCTTCTTCGCGGTGGGGAATGTGCCGGCGACAAACTGCGAAGAGCCGCCCGAGACCCACCAGCTGTTGTGCATGATCTCGAGGGTGGAAACCCGGGGGTCCATTGCGGCGGGGTTCCAGTAGCTGGCTCCGGCCCCAACCACCGATGCTGTCATCGCCTCACCAAGCGCGGCGGCACGACCGCCCGGGCCGATCTCCAGCCAGGTCGACCCGGGCAAAGCCTGCAGGGATGCGGGCAGAAGAAGCATCAATCCAGCAATAAACCGTACCATAAATCTCCCTACCAGCAACATTTAGAAAAGGAACCGCCAGGAGACCACCTGGGTGTGTTCCGGTGAAACCTGTTCAACGATAAAGGCATAGTCCAACCTTGTCCGGTTCTTGCCAGCCACCGGCATGGTCAGCCCGAAACCGAAGGTCGGCCTGCTGCGGTCGATCCCGGCGCGAAGGGCGAGGCTGGGACCGCCACTGCCTGACGGGGCGCTCAGCAATGACGAACCTGCGCCAGTGCCACCGAAAAGCGCGTACTCGACACCACCTTTGGGTCGCGCCATATCCGCCAGGTCCGTTTCCAGGTCGAAATAGGCATTCACCCCCGGGAGAGGATCGAAGGCCAGGCCGAACCGGTAGCGGGCAGGAAAATCATCTGTTTTCGTTGTACCCAGTGACCAGTACCCGGAGGTGTTCCAGGTGTTCTTTCCGGCAAGATCGTAAGCTGCAGCACCGAAGACAAGCGATGCGAGGGGCAGCGGCACCCGTGCGCCGAGGAAGGGACGAAGCTGAATGCCGGCATCCGCGCTGAAGGTGGTGGAGGTAAGCGCCTTGCTCTCATTTTCAAGCAGATCGGGGATGAGAGCGTACAGTACACCCACCGTAACTCCGCCCGAAATCTTTGGATGAAACTTCAATCCAAACGAAAGCGCGAAGCGGTTCTCGTAATAAGCGAGAGTACCGATGTTTCGGCCATTGGTATCTCGTGAGTCAATGTCACCCGTGCCGGCGTGAGTCCAATTGAGGGCAATCGCGGCAGGCTTATCACGCACCACTAGCCAGCTTTCTTCCAAAAGTGAGACCACTTCTTCAACACTCTGCAGCTCTTTTTCACGCACAATCGGTACAAATTGGTCCATCACCTCGCGCAACACACCCGGCTTGCAGGGAGTTCCATGGATTACGATAAGCTGACCCTGCTTGGCGGTGACATCGGAATCAGCTTCCCTGTCGGAAGATACTGCCTCTGCTTCAAGCAATATGGCAGTGGCGAGGGGTTTCAAATAGTCCTGGACGTTCCAAAGGATGCGTGAACGGTGACGTACCTGCTCGGGGTAGGCCAGTTCACCCTGCTGGGTGGGGTCGTTTGAGGACAGCAGGGTTAATGGCCGCATTGGCCCGCTCCAGAAGGTGATGCTGGGAACCTGAAACAGTGTTGTGACATGGGCCAGGGAGCGTTCGAGCGAAAGCAGATGGTAGCCGACCAACGCCTCATTGGAGGGGGCATAGGGAAGGCCAGCTGGATTGTAATGGGCCTGTTCCGCCCCAATGGCTCGTGCGACCCCGGCGTCACCAGTGGCGAGGGCAACCGCCCCGGATCCCATGCGGAGGAAGGCTCCCGCTTGCCCGGCATACCCCTCCGCACGTGCATTTCCTGGTATAAGGAAGGTCAGGCAGGCAGCAATAAGCACGAACGCGGCGTTTGTGTGCGCTGGTTTCATCGTATCATCCTCAATCCAGGACCAGCAGTTTGCCCCAATGCTCGCCATCGGGTGTCTGGAGCCGGAAGAAGTAGGCACCATTGGCGATTTTGCTCCCTCCAGGCCCGCGACCGTCCCACACTTCGGCATGATCGCCGACGCCCCGATTGGCGTTCTTGACAGGACGGATGAGCAGTTCCAGGGCGAAATCATAGAGTTCAAGGGTCACTGGCCCGGCTCGATTAAGGCGATACTGGAAACGAACCACCGCAAAGCGGTCAGGTGAAAAGGGATTGGGGTAGGCGTAGGCAGTTGGCTGCCCTGCGGAACCAGGTGTCGGGAAGGATCGGAGCAGTCGCCAGCTCAGGCCGCCGTCATCGCTGATCCCAAGCCCTTCAGGCCCACCGGCGAACAGCCTTCCTGCCCCCGCCGCCGCGCTGAACATATCGACCTCGTAGACCCGCTCCCCGGTGACACTATCCCGGACAGGCGGGAACACCCCCCAGGTCTGGCCGTAATCGGAGCTTTTCAGCAGGCCATGGTCTGTCGCGGCATAGACCACGGAATCCTCGAAGGCAAAGTTGTGTGTGCGGACGGGATCATCAACCGATCCGTAGACACGGCTCCAGGTGAGGCCGTAATCCTCGCTTTTGCAGATCGAGTAAAATTCGGTGCTTGCCTCGGCACTCCAGGCTGCGGCCCAGAGAATCTGCCTGCCACTGGTTGTGATCTGCGCACCGAGGGCGGGGATAAAATTGCCACTCAGGGAGGTCTCACTGCCAGGGGTGTGGGAATAGTTCTGCCAGGTGAGCCCATTGTCACGCGATAGATTCACGCCCTTCGCCGTGCCGACA
>Ga0068714_10000646_pt1 | contig 63613 bp, 50 predicted proteins | sample MTBNYHSulfiMetaG_FD_62988 | JGI IMG/M metagenome (GOLD analysis project Ga0068714, IMG submission 62988) | Enrichment culture microbial communities from rom New York Harbor, USA that are MTBE-degrading - MTBE-NYH (New York Harbor Sulfidogenic)... | ecosystem: Environmental > Aquatic > Marine >...
ACTCGGTATGGACGGATCATGCGAAGAGAATATCCTGAACAACCTGTCTTATGTGTAGCCGCCGTGGTCTTTGACCCGCAAGACCGCCTTCTGCTGGTGCGTCGAGCCAAGGAACCTTCCCTCGGAGCATGGTCCATCCCGGGCGGCGCCGTAGAACTCGGCGAGACCCTGCGGGAAGCCACTGTCCGCGAAGTGATGGAAGAGACCGGAGTTCAGGCCGACCCCGTCGAACTTATCACCTTTGTTGAGCGGATCGTCAGAGCCGACGGGGAGATGCCTCAATTTCACTATGTGATTGCGGAATTTCTCTGTCGCTGGAAGAGCGGCGTCCCATCGCCCTCGGACGATGTTGACCGGGCTTTCTGGGCGCCCATGTCGGATCTGTCCAAGTACACGCTTCCCAAGGTAACCCAGGAGATCATTCATAAGGGATGGCTGGTGTATCACGAGAAACCGACGAGCCGCATCATGCCCGGCAGTCAATGGTAGACGGCGGTCCGGCGAGCCCCGGCCGTTCGATTGGAATCGGACGGAATTCCATTGACAGACCACGCATTTGTCCTTAATATTCTTTTGAAATGACTGGTGGTGCTATCATTGGATGACGACGTCTATCCCTCGTTAATTCAGCGTCTGACCCGATTTTTCGGATGGCGGCGTTTGAGCCGTTCAGCGCGACTCGAACAGGAAATCCAACAACTTATCGGCGCGGGAGAACAAGAAGGCCTGATCACCCTTCAAGAAGGGGATATGATCCAGGCCGTGCTGGAATTGGGGGGTATGAGCGCCCGCGAAATTCTGGTACCTCGCACGGAGATCGTCGGTGTCTCCCTGGACGCTTCCCTGGCGGACATCATAGGCTGTTCCATCGAGTATGGTCATACTCGATATCCCGTATTCAGAGACAACCTGGATCACATCGAAGGTATACTTCACGTAAAGGATCTGCTTCGCTTCTGGGGAAGGGATGCTTCTTACAAGATCGTGCCGGAGGCCATGAGGCCCGCCCATTTTGTGCACGGCGGCAAACGTGTGAACGAACTCCTCCGAGAAATGCTGGACGATCATATTCACATGGTGATTGTTACGGATGAGTACGGCGGCACGGACGGCCTTTTGACCGTAGAGGATATCATCGAGGAGATTGTAGGAGAAATCCACGATGAACACGATCGCGAGGTCGACATGATTTCCCGCATCGACGAAAATACGTTTCTCGTCGACGCTCGGATGGACATCGAAGATCTGGAGGATTCCCTCAAAATAAAGCTTCCGGAAGGCAACTACGAGTCCTTAGGGGGGTTTCTGATCGAGTGTTTCGGCAAGGTTCCCGCTCAGTCCGAAAAATACGCCTATCAAGATTTGACGTTCACGATCGAGTCTGCGGACCAACGGCACATCGAGCAGGTTCGAGTGGCCCGGAACAGACCCTTCCACACCAACTGACGTTCATGCCTGCGATCGCCTTATCCCTGCTCTCCGGCATATTGCTCACTTTGGCCTTCCCCAAAGCGGAATGGTGGTTCCTGGCCTTTTTCGCGCTGATTCCTCTGTTCAAAGCGATCAGTGGAAGGAATCCCCGGCAGGCCTTCCTTCTCGGTCTCGTAACGGGAGTGACGCATTTCATCAGTCTCATCTACTGGATCTATCATGTGATGGGCTACTATGGAGGCCTCTCCCCTGCGGTCTCCGTATTGGTGCTTCTGCTGTTCACCTCGGTATTGGCGCTGTTCATCGGGTGTTTCTGCCTTACCTTGTCCTGGCTCGAGGGCCGGGGCTCCCATCTCTTTCCCGCCGCTCCCCTGCTCTGGGTGACGCTCGAGTGGGTTCGCTCTCACCTTTTCACCGGATTTCCCTGGGAACTCCTGGGATATTCCATGTACCGCAAACTCGCGTTCATTCAGGCCGCCGACATTGTCGGCGTCTACGGAATCTCGTTTGTCCTTGTCAGCGTTAACGCGGCATTGTTCTTCTTGCTGTTTTCGAACCGCTCCTGGAAAAAACGACTCGTATCCGCGGAGATCATTTCCGCCGTTGTGATGCTTGCTCTCCTGCTGGTCTACGGGCAAACGCGATTAGAATGGATCGACGCGCAATGCGCCTCGGCTCCGAAAGTGCACGTCGGGCTGGCCCAGGGTAACATTGAACAGGACAGAAAATGGCTGAAAGAGTACCAATCGGGAACTTTGGACATTTATGAGGCTCTGACCGCTGAAGCGGTCCAACGCGGCGCCACCCTGGTGGTCTGGCCGGAAACAGCCGCGCCCTTCTATTTCGATCGCGACAAGCTACTCACTGACCGGCTGCGGTCTATCGCCCGCAGTCAGCACACGCACCTTCTCGTTGGCGCCCCCGCTATAAGCTGGGACTCGAGGGGCCGGGTTCGGCTGTTCAACAGGGCTATTCTTTTGGACACATCGGGGAACACACTGAATGTGTACAACAAGAGCCATCTGGTGCCCTATGGGGAGTACGTGCCATTGAAGAAGTGGTTTTCATTTTTGGGTAAGCTCGTGGAACAGGTCGGCGATTTCTCGGCGGGAGAACCGGGAGGAGTACTCTCCTACGACGATATCCGCTTGGGACCCCTCATCTGTTTTGAGTCCATTTTCCCCTATCTGGCAAGAAAGGCGCATCTCAACGGCGCCCAAATCCTGGTGAACATCACCAATGATGCGTGGTTTGGCCGGTCCAGCGCTCCTTGGCAGCATTTTTCCATGTTGACGTTTCGTTCCGTGGAGACTCGGAGCTTTTCCGTCAGGGCGGCCAACACGGGAATTTCGGGCGTGATCCACGCATCCGGAAAGGTCGTGATGAAAACGCCTCTGTTCGAACAAGCCGTGATCGACGCCGAGGTGTCGATTCTTTCTATAGATACGTTTTATGCTCGATACGGGGATATTTTTGCATTTTGCTGTATATTTGGTATAGTCGTAGTAGCAGTTCGTGCCTATATCTTGGTAAGACAAAAAGGAGGAACCGGATATGTATTCGGAAGTAAGAAATAGACTCATCTCATTGAAAGAACGATTGGACTTTTTAAGAGGTCGTCTTTGAAGTCGACCAACTTAAAAAGAAACTGAAACGCATCGATTCCATCATGGCACGGGAACGGTTCTGGGCCAATCAGGACCGCGCCAAGAAGATACTCAAGAAACGGTCCTATCTCTTACCCAAGCTCGAGCACTTCCAGGAAGTCGAACAGCGCGCCGAAGATACCGAAATCCTCATCGAACTCGCCCGGGAAGAGGATGACCTGGGCGCCATGAAAGAAGCCGACGAACATCTTGAGCAGATCGAAAAAGGTTTGAGTGAGCTGGAATTCGAGCGGATGCTCGGCGGTCCGGACGATTTTCGCAATGCCATTGTATCCATAAACGCGGGGGCCGGCGGCACCGAGGCTCAGGATTGGGCTCAAATCCTGCTTCGCATGTATCTCAGATGGGCGGAAAATCATAGTTTTGAAACGGAAATACTGGATATGGTCGATGGTGAAGAGGCGGGTATCAAGAGCGCCACTTTCACGGTCAACGGACTGAATGTGTACGGTTTTCTGAAGGCCGAGGTGGGCATTCATCGCTTGGTTCGTATATCGCCTTTCGACGCCAGCGGCCGCAGGCACACTTCCTTTGCATCCGTGTTTGTCTTTCCGGAAGTCGACGATGAGATCGTTATCGATGTACGCGAGGAAGATTTGCGGGTCGACACATTTCGAGCCAGCGGTCATGGGGGCCAGCACGTGAACAAAACCTCTTCCGCCGTCCGTCTCACCCACTATCCGACAGGACTCGTTGTCACGTGTCAGAATGAAAAATCGCAGCATCGAAACAAAGAAAGGGCTATGAAGGTGCTCAAAGCACGCCTCTATGAAATGGAACTTCAGAAAAAAGCGGAAGAAATGGACAAGCTGCACAAAACCAAGAAGGAAATCGCCTGGGGAAGTCAGATCCGATCCTATGTGCTTCAGCCGTACCGCATGGTGAAAGACCACCGAACCGATATGGAGGAGGGCAATGTGGACGCCGTTCTGGATGGCCGGCTGGACGAGTTCATCCAGGCGTATCTGCTCGATCAGAGTTCGCGGATATAAGATTCTCGCCCGACGGCTCCGGTGTTTCAGTGTGCGTTCTCGATACGGTTCTTCAACTGGACGATCAGTATAGCGAGGGAAGCATTACGAGTGTTTCCCTCGAGCTTTTTTTCGCCTTTTCAAGCGCCGCCACCCCGTTCATATGGAGTCGTATTCCGAAACACTCGCGAAGCCGGGTATGGATCATGGCAAGGCTGAAGGAGGAAGTTGCTCACTGGCACGGTTTGTCATGAGGCGCCCAGTTGCGCCTTCGCCTTGCGATAACAGCCCGTTGAAAAAGCCAGGTTGTCACAGGCCGTTGAAAAACGATGAGATGCAAGGCGCGGAAATCCCGAGGAAAGAGGTACATAGAGTACGTCGCAGTGACGAGGGATGAAGCGTCACGCCATTGGCGTGACCGCAGATCGCGTTTTTCAACGGCCTGATAAGCCCTCCGCCGGCGGTTTCCGACGATGAGAAGGTTGCGGGCCCGTCGCCGGCCGGTTCGTCCCGCCTCGGTCGAAAGCATGTCCGAAGCAAGGACCTCTCTCCGTCGACGGAGATCTCCGTCACCAACGCGGCTGATTCCCTATGCGGGTGCCCATCACTTCAAGGGTATCGGATACCACCAGGAATACGTTGGGATCGATATCGCGAGCCAGTTGTTTGAGTCTCGGAAGTTCCTGGAATGCGATCACGGTGTACAGCATATGCATGTCCTTTCCGGTGAACCCCCCATGACCGTCAATAATCGTAACGCCTCTATTGATCTTCTTGGTGATCTCGCTGGAAATTCTTTGCCATTCGGGAGAGATGATAATCACCACCCTTCTCTGACTCCATCCCATAACAACAACGTTGACGATGGCGGAATTCACGTAGATATAGATCAGGGTGTAGAGCGCCGTTTCCAAGGAAAATACGATCGCGCCGAATACAAGAATGACGGTGTTGAACGCAAGAATCGTTGTCCCCAAACGAATCGAGAACCGTTTCAGAAAGAAGACCGAAAGGATATCCAGTCCTCCGGCTGACCCCAAAGATCTGAGAATGACGCCGGCGCCTGCGCCCATGATAATGCCGGCCAGGAGGGAAGCCAGTATCTTGTCGTGAACGGGAACGCTCACCTGCGTCCACTCGAGAGCTCCCGAGAATATGAGCAGCCCCGCTATGCTGTAAAAAAAGAAGCGACGTCCGACATATTTCCATCCAAGAGCAAAGACCGGGACATTAAGCACAAAGTAGAGAATCGACACGGAAAGTGAAGGGATCAGATAATGAATGACCAACGACAGTCCCGTAAATCCGGCTCCGAGAAACTTCTGTGGAAGCAGTATCCCGTTCACGGCCACACAACAAACGATACTGCCCACCGTAATGAGAGTGAGGTTCCAGACGACCTGGGCTATGCCGTCGGAGGTCAGTTTAAAGGGCCGATGAGTCAATTTTCCTCCAAGCTTATTATTTAGAATGATGGACGCCACGCTTGTGAAGGTTCGTTCCGGAACGCCGCTTGCTTGGGGGAACTCGATACAGGGACCGAATCCCATCGGTGCCGCCTTTAGAGCGATTTGGAGCCTTTCCTCCGTGGCTAACGAAGATCAAGAACTCAACATGGCTTGGACAAGCGATATCCTTCATGTCCATCCGTGCAAGCTTTCGTGAGGCCTCGCCTCTCCAATCCGGAATCGCTCGATGGCTGCGTTTCCGTAGGAACACCGTGCCGCATGCACATGCCAACGTTTGGCGTGATAGGTTACTCCGGCTCCCATGTCAATCTCTTTCCTTGCCGGTCGAGCGGAAGACCGGCAACGATCCGTACGTTTGGCCGGCCGTTTCTTGCCGCGAGTCAGCGTCACCCTTCGAACGGCCGTTCAAATCCCCGGGACGAAGCCAAGATGGAATAGCTTGACGCTGCCCGCGCACAGCGCTATTTGTCTGGGAAGAAATTGCTTCAGGCCGGCCAAAGTTCGGACGCAAAAATGGAGGACGAACGCGATGGCGGCGACTTTCTCTTTTCGCCGTTTTCCTTATCGGATAGGCGGGGGGCTCGTCGGTTTTTTAGGTTTGGCTGGCTTGATTGTCCTGATTGCGGGATGCCGCTACTATAAGTTGAAGCGTGTCAGCCGCGGGGAAACGAATCCCGAGCAGGACCTGGACCTGCGGCTTTTCCTCGACGCCGGCTAAGGCGGGAATCGGTCAACAAGAACGAACAGAATCCGATAACGGGCTTGAACCCCTTTCAGAAGAGAGGCAAGAAATGAGCGATAAAGCAATCCAAAGAAAGGCGGACCAGTCACTTTCCAACAAGACCGCGATCGTCACCGGCGCCAGTTCCGGCATAGGGCGAGCCACAGCTTTAACCCTTGCGCAAGCGGGCGCTGCGGTGGTTGTCCAGGCCCGCCGAAAAGACAGACTCGAAAAACTGACTTCCGAAATCTCCGGTCAGGGTGGAAAAGTCCTGGCTGTGGCGGGAGACGCAGCGATCGAGTCGGACATCGATGTGCTGCTGGATAGCACCCTCTCATGGAAGGATGGAGGGGAGAAGTATAACATCGTTGTGGTCAACGCGGGTCGCGGACTGGCGGGGGGCATCCTCAACAGCGATGAATCCCAGTGGCGGGAACTCTACAATATCAATGTCCTTGGCTTGGCGCTCCTGATGCGCCGGGCGGGGCAATACCTGGCTCGACAAAAGAGCGGAGACATCGTGGCCATCAGTTCGGTGGCTGCAAAGCATATTTCGCCCTTCAGCGGTTTTTACAGTTCAAGTAAATTCGCTGTCAGCGCGATCGCCGAGGGACTTCGACGCGAAATCTGTTCACACGGAGTCCGGGTCTCCACCATTCTGCCCGGCCTCGTAGTATCCGAATTTCAGGAGGTAGCCGGCTATACCGAGGAAAACTTTGGGAAGGCTGTTGCCCAATTCGGCAAGGTACTTGAACCCCGGGACATTGCTGAAGCGATTTACTGGTTGCTGACTCTGCCGCCTCATGTCCACGCCAACGAAATCATGATTCGTCCTACAGGACAGGATTATCCATGAGGAGTTTCTAACGATTAGATAATGGTTACCACCGGGGAAAGCTTTTGAAAAAGTTCCCCTCGTTTGCGTACTATTTTTCCTGAGAAAGACGTTTCAGCTCATACAGGGTCCGGAGGGCTTCCATAGGGGTGAGGTCGTCCGGGTTCACTTCCTCGAGTCGTTTTTGCAGCATCGACGGCGGTACTTCGAAAAATTCCATGGGGACCTGTTTGTGCGCGGCCTTGCGGGCGCGGCGTATGGGCGAGCATTCCTCGAGTTCGGGCAGTCCGCCCGCCTCGAGCTGACCGAGGATCTCCCTCCCCCGCTCGATGATGGTTTTGGGTAGTCCCGCCAAACGAGCCACCTCGATACCGTAACTGTGACTGGCGCCGCCCCGAACCATTTTTCGCAAAAACAGCACGCGTCCCTGCCATTCCTTTACCGCAATATTGTAATTTCGCACGCGGGGCAGCAGTCGGGCCAGAGTCGTAAGTTCGTGGTAGTGCGTAGCGAACAGCGTCTTGACGCCCTGCCCTCTCCGTTCGTGGAGATATTCGATCACGGCCCACGCGATACTGACTCCGTCAAAAGTGCTGGTGCCTCGGCCGATTTCGTCCAGAATCAACAGGCTTCTCGGAGAAGACTGGTGCACGATGCGGGCTGTTTCAATCATTTCCACCATAAAGGTACTGTGTCCCCGGTATAGGTCGTCCGAGGCACCTATCCGGGTGAAGATTCGGTCCACGATGCCGATCGTTGCCCTTGAGGCCGGCACGAAACTTCCCATCTGGGCCATGAGCACGATGAGGGCCGCCTGCCTCAGTACGGTGGACTTGCCGGCCATGTTGGGACCCGTGATAATCAGTATCTGCTCCTTGTCCATATCCAGGTTCAGGTCGTTGGGCACAAAGTCGCCTGCCGCAATGGTCTGCTCGACCACCGGATGACGCGCGCCTTCGATCCGGATTTCCCCGTTTTCCTCGATTTCGGGCCTGACGTAATTATGGTGGTGCGCCACATGGGCTAGGGAACAGACCACGTCCACGTCCGCCAGGGCCCGGGCTACGGATCGGATTCGCTTGGCCTCCGCGGCCACCTGGTCTCGAACGGACACGAACAGATCATACTCCAATTGGGTTCGCTTTTCCTGCGCCTCCAATATCAGCGCTTCGCGATCCTTCAGTTCCGGTGTGACGAAGCGCTCGGCGTTGACAAGGGTCTGCTTGCGTATGTAGGTGTCGGGCACCTTGTCCATGTGCGGCTTGGTAACTTCGATATAGTAGCCAAACACCTTGTTGTAACCGACCTTGAGGGACGATATGCCCGTTCTTCCGCGTTCCCGACTTTCCAGCGCCGCGATCCATTCCCTGCTGTCCCTGGTCACCGTGATGTACCTGTCCAGTTCCGGGTGGACCCCTTCCCGAATAACGCCCCCCTGCCCCACGTTGGCCGGTGCGTCGTCGCGTATGGCGTTGCGGATGACTTCGATGACATCATCGAGAGGATCCAGCCCTTCGCACAGCCGTTTCAGCAGGAGCGATCCGAATCCGGATAACACATCCCGGAAACCTGGGATCAGTTCAAGAGATTCCCGAAGCGCAATCAGATCCCGGGGATGGGCACGTCCCATGGCTACCTTGCTGTTGAGGCGCTCGACGTCATTCACCCGCTTCAATTGTTCTCTCAGCCGTTCGCGTTCGGTCAATCGGTCCCGCAGTTCCTGCACAGCGTCCAGCCGGAGTGAAATCGCTTTTTTCTTGACCAACGGGTAGCACACCCACTCACGCAGTCCTCTCGCACCCATGGCCGTTCGGGTTTGATCCAGTACCTCCAGTAGCGACCCCTTTCGACCTTTCCGTTGAAGAGACTCGAGGATTTCAAGATTTCGTTTGGCCGATTCGTCCAGTATCATGGTGTCGGAAATCCGGTAGGCCAGAATATCCGTAACGTGTGACAGATCTCTTCTCTGGGTTTCCACCACATAATGCAGTACGGCCGCCGCAGCAAAAACCTGCTCGGGGACATCTTCCAGGCCGAACCCCTCCAATGTCTCGACGCCGAACTGCCTTTTCAAGAGTGATTCGGCTTCCTGGAGGTCCAGCTCGTCCGACGGCCGCACGTTTTTTAGCATTTCCGCCGTCTCCATGTCGAACCGCTCCTGCCCCGGTCCAAAAACCATGTCTTCAGGAACCAGCAGTTCCGCCGCCGAGATTCGCCCCAGTTCATCGAGGAGTTTATGCACTGCGTCCATCCCAGTCACACGAAAATCCCCTGTGGACACGTCCATATAGGCTAGGCCGTAGGCGCCGCGGATGCAGGTTACAGCCGCCACGTAGTTGGACACAGCCTCTTCAAGAGCGTCGGTGTCCACCTGCACACCCGGAGTAATGACCCTGGTGATTTCCCTCTTCACAACGCCTTTGGCGTCTCTGGGATCTTCGACCTGGTCGCAGACAGCCACTTTGTAGCCCTGTTCGACGAGTTTGGTTATATAAGCGGAAGCCGCGTGATGGGGCACGCCGCACATAGGAACGGCGTTTTCTTCATCCTTGTTTCGGGAGGTCAATGCGATCTGGAGTATGGGAGCCGCCACTTCGGCATCTTCAAAGAACATCTCATAGAAGTCGCCCATACGAAAAAACAGAATAGCATCCGGAACTTCCTGTTTAATGGAGAGATACTGCTGAAACATGGGAGTGATTCGAACCATCCTGCGAACCATCCTCTCCGTTGGGGAGCCTCGGATTGAAGCACAACTCAAAAGGCAACTGAGGGAAACTTTGAAAAGTTTCCCTCAAATTCCCTTGAAATTTCCTAACCATTGCCGCACCGCCTTTGGCGGCGCGAATGAATCTTGGGGGGAACATCAAATTTCCCCCAGAATCGTGTATGCAGTGTTAAATGAATTTTTGCAACTTAGCGCCGGATCTAAAGAACATCTCCTCAGTGGACGAGGGCGCATGGTCGCCATTGTTCTACACCGCTTCTCAAGACACAGAGCGTCCGGGGCAGACATTACCGAGAGGGAACAGACCAAAGTAACCCGCCCATCGCTGAGCGCGGCCCCGATTCCTTATTCGTCCTTGTGCTGCTTCTCCGGTTCCGACTTCATTTCGAGGGCCGGGGGGACATCCTCTCTACGCTCTTCGAGATACGATTCCGGCGCCGGTTCAAGTTCAGGCTCCGGCGTCGCATCAGAACGAACGGACTCCAGCTCTTTCCTGAGACGCGACGATTCTTTCCTTTCGGCCCTTAGCTTGCTCTTGAGCCGTATACGGTCTACCAGTCCGTAAAAAGACGTGATTAGTACTCCCACAAAGAACGACAGAAGGAACAGAACGTAGATGGGAATGGACATGCTCTCGAAGCTGAAAAAATACAGATTCAGCCGAATGGTGACGCCCGCGGAGAAGTCCTGAAGGTTTTGTTGTATGAAAACGATAGCCACAACGAACAGCAACGCATAGATTGTGACCCGCAGATATTTCATTCTCTCCTCCTTAAGCAAGCGCCATGAAATGCGGTCTAAGCTTCCTGTAAGTTTCCAGTAAATGTTCCGGAATAACTCGTGTTTCACCCAGTACTGCCATGAAGTTCGTATCTCCGTTCCACCGGGGCACAATGTGTATATGAAGATGCTCTTCCACGCCTGCGCCTGCCACCAGTCCCAGATTGATTCCCACGTTGAATCCGTCGGGGTTCATAACATCCTTCAGGATAGAGATTACGGAGCGTGTGACCTTCATCAGATCACTCAATTCTTCCTGCTCCAGATCATCCAATTCTCCGGTATGTTTCATGGGCGCAAGCAGCAAATGACCGTTGTTGTAGGGATATCGGTTCATCATCACCATGGAAAACTTGCCTGCATACAGGATCAGCCGCTGTTCCAGCTCGTCGACGTCCTCACCCTTGTCCACACAGAAAATGCAGTCACCCGATTTGTCGTTTTCTAAAACGTATTCCATGCGCCAAGGCGCCCAAAGCACGTCCATGCGCTCTCTCCCAATGCGAATTCGGTCCGCTATCTACGCTCGTCCAGGCGAATCAGCTCGACTTGTCCCCATGCTCCTAATTGATCGTTCATAATCAGCGCCGCACCCAGAATTCCATCTATTTCTTGTATCCATTTCAGTGCCTGAGCAATATCATCCGGTCTGGACACTCTGTTTCCGAGGGCCGTAGCCGCAGCATCGGCCAAGGCTGTGCACTTTGAAACGACAACAGCCGCGTCGGCCCGTCCCAGGCTCAACGAGTGCCCGATCGTACCGGATGAGGTGCATACTCCTATCGGGGTCTTATCCGCCGGCACCCGGATTCCCAATTTCAGATTCAAGGGTGAGTCGCCGGCAAAAATTCCGACCGTCGCCGTTTCGGACGACGAAATGAACACATCGCCCCCGTTTTCCACCATTACATCCGGGTCCTCCGCCATGAGCCCGCGCCCGATGTATTCCGCGATGGCGCCTGCAACGGCAGCCATGGGTCCCACGCCGACCTTTCTGCACGCCTGAAGCATATCCCGGACAATTTTCGGCGCATAGGGATCCGCTTCAATTGGAGACAATCCGGTTGCAAAACCCGGATGGGACACGATGTAGGCCTCTATGTGGCCACGAAAGCGATAAACCAGGTCTTCCGCCTGTTTTTTGAGAGGTTTTCCGGCTCGTATCAAGAGGTCGGTTTCCTTCACGCGCACTTCGAAGGACTCGAGCCGACGTTTCCCCTTGAGGGTCCGGTACGTACGTTCGGACGAATTCACGCACGCGCCCTGACGGCATCGTATCCCAAGAAGCCGTTGACCTCTCGCACCAATTCGCGATCAGGGGCGACCCACGATTGCTGAGGAAGGGCGAATACCAGCTCTCCATCATGCGGTGTTTTCAATCGAATATACGTTTCGCATTCCCCTCGGTGCGCATCGATGATGTCTTTCAAAGCCCAGAGTTGTTCCGTGGTCAACTTGTCTCCATCCAACTCGATATCCACCTGAGATGTAAATCTTTTGCGGGCCTCACGGAGCGGTAGAATATCCGAACAGATGATCTTCTCGCCCTTATCGTCCTTGCCGACCTTACCCGAAACCAGGACCGGGTCGTCTTTCTCCAGCACTTCAATGCAATTCTGATATACGTCCGAGAAGACGACCAACTCCACGGCTCCCTGCTCGTCTTCCAGGGTGACAAAGGCCATCCTGTCGCCTTTCTTGGTGTTGATTGTTTTCACGGATGTGCACACACCGGCCATTCGCACCGGATCGTTTTCGTTCCGTTCTTTCAGCCTCGCCGAGTCCGTCGTCCCAAATAAGCGGATTTCTTCTCTAAACCGATCCAACGGATGCCCGGTAATATAGAATCCCAGAGCCTCTTTTTCAAATGTTAACTTCCGCCGTTCACTCCATTCTTCAACACCCGGAAGTTCGGGATCCATACGTTCCTGTCCTGCTTCTTCCTGAAGAAACGTGAACAGATTCATCTGGCCCTCGGCACGGTCCCTGTGAATGGACTGTGCTCGCTCCATGGCGTCGTCCAAGGCCACAGTCAGTTGAGACCTCCTTGCCCCAAAGGAATCAAAGGCGCCCGCTTTGATAAGGCTTTCGATGACACGCCGATTCACCCGCCGAAGATCCACCCGCTCGCAGAAATCGAAGATGGACTTGTACGGCCCCTTTCCCTCCCTGCATTCGATGATGGAGTCAATGGCGCCGGAACCCACGTTCTTGACGGCGGCCAGCCCGAATCGGATCCGATCGCCTACGACCGTAAATTCCTTTCTGCTTTCGTTCACGTCCGGGGGCAGAACCGGAATCCCATGTTCGCGGCACTCGGAGATGAATTTTACCACATTATCGGTATTGTTCATGTCGCAAGTGAGCAACGCGGTCATAAATTCAACCGGATAGTGGGCCTTCAGGTACGCGGTCTGATACGCGATCAGGCCATAAGCCGCGCTATGGGACTTGTTGAAACCGTATCCTGCGAACTTCTCCATGAGATCGAATACCTTGGCCGCCTTGCCCCGATCGATTTTTTTTTCGGCAGCGCCGGCCATGAACCGGTCCCGTTCTTTAGCCATGACTTCCGGCTTTTTCTTACCCATAGCGCGACGAAGGATGTCGGCGTCTCCCAGAGAGTAGTTGGCCAATGCGCTGGCGATCTGCATGACCTGTTCCTGATACACAATCACCCCATAGGTGTCTTTGAGAATGGGCTCGAGTTCAGGAAGGAGGTACGACACTCTGGTTTCACCATGTTTCCGACGCACGTAGTCGTCGATCATGCCGCTTTCCATAGGACCCGGTCGATATAGGGCCACCAGAGCGATAACATCTTCAAAACAAGCCGGCTTCATCCGTTTCAGCAACTCCTTCATGCCGGCGCTTTCAAGTTGGAACACGCCCGTAGTATCACCTGCGCAAAGCAGTTGGTATGCTTTTTCATCGACCAGTGGAATGCGGTTCAAGTTCAGTTCGGAGCCGGTCTTCTTCTGGATAAGGTTAACGGCATGTTCAATGACGGTCAGGGTCTTCAGTCCCAAGAAATCAAACTTGATCAGCCCCACGTCCTCGACACTCTTCATGTCATACTGGGTGACAACTTCACCATTGGCGCCGCGGTAAAGAGGCATGTATTCATCTAGGGGGCGGTCCGAAATGACCACGCCGGCTGCATGGGTGGATGCATGGCGAGGGAGCCCCTCGAGCGAACGCGAAATGGCGAGCAGCTCTTTGACTTTGAGATCCTTTTCTTCCAGTTCCTTGAGGCGAGATTCCTGTTGAATCGCTTCTTCCAGTGTAATGTTGAGCTTGTTGGGAACCAGTTTGGCGATGCGGTCCACGTCGTTGAAAGGCATATTCAGAGCCCTGCCCACATCGCGAATTACGGCCCGCGCCTTGATGGAACCGAACGTGATGATCTGGGCCACCCGATCTCGTCCACCGTATTTCCGGGCCACGTAATCCAGGACCCGGTCCCTGTTTTCCATGCAGAAATCCACATCAATATCCGGAAGAGCCTGGCGTTCCAGGTTCAGAAACCGCTCGAAGAGCAACTGGTAGGGAAGGGGATCGATGTCCGTGATTCCCAGAGCATAGGCGGCAAGGCTTCCCGCAGCGGAGCCGCGGCCGGGCCCCACCGGGCACTGGTTTTCCCTCCCGTGGTGAACGAAATCCGCCACGATGAGAAAGTACCCGGCAAATCCCATCTGTCGAATAACGTCGATCTCCCGGTCCAGACGTTCCCTGTAAGCACGTTCTGCTTCGGGTCCGAAGTCGGATCGATGGGTCCTGAGTTCCTCGAGTATGGATTCGAGGCCTCGACGGCAACCCTCTTCGAATTCCTCTTCTACATCACGGCCCGATTCCGTTTGAAACACCGGAAAGTGGGGAGTGCCCAATGGGATCTGAAGGTTGCACTGTTCGGCAATGCGTATGGTGTTTTCCAGGGCTTCCGGAACATGTCCGAAAGTCGCCCACATTTCAGCGGGCGACTTGAAATACAGCTCATCCGTGGTAAACCGCATGCGATTTTCGTCTTCAACGGTCTTCCCGGTCTGGATACACAACAAGATATCGTGGGCGCGCGCCTCTTCCCTTCTCAGGTAATGGCAATCATTGGTAGCCACCAAAGGCAGGTCAAATTTACGTCCGATCTCGATGAGGCCCTCGTTGACGGCTTTCTGTTCGGGTATACCGCTGTCCTGTAATTCCAGATAAAAACGCTGCGCGTCGAAGATGTCCGCATACTCCAGAGCCGCCTGCTCCGCCCGCGCCATGTCGCCGACGGCGAGATAGACGGCCACCTCGCCTTGGAGGCAAGCGCTGGTGGCGATCAGACCCTTGTTGTGACGGCGCAGGAGATCCTTATCAATTCTGGGTTTGTAATAGAAACCTTCAAAATACGCCGTTGTGAGTAATTTGCAAAGGTTCCGGTATCCTTCGTAATCCTGAATCAGGAGCACCAGATGATGGTATGAAGACTTCGATGGACCGGCCTCTTTTTCCCGGCAGTCCCCTTGAGTCACATACATTTCACACCCGATCACGGGTTTGATACCCTTGGCCTTGGCTTTCTTATAAAAGCTGATGGCTCCGAACATATTGCCGTGATCCGTCATGGTCACGGCAGGCATGTCGTACTCCAGAGCCCGCATGAACAAATCGTCGGGCCGAATGGCGCCGTCGAGCAGGCTGTAGTGGGTATGCACGTGGAGATGTACGAAGGGTGGATGATTCATATTATTCCCACTCGATGGTGCTCGGTGGTTTTGACGAGACGTCGTATACCACTCGATTGATGCCTTTCACTTCATTGATGATCCTGTTCGAAATGGCGGCCAATATTTCATAGGGCAAACGAGTCCAATCCGCCGTCATGGCGTCCAGACTGTCCACAACCCGCAACGCGGCTACGTGTTCGTAGGTGCGCTCATCGCCCATGACACCCACCGTGCGGATGGGAAGCAGCACGGCAAAGGCCTGCCAAACCTTTTCGTAATAGCCCGAGCGCCTCATCTCTTCCTGCACGATTCGATCCGCCCTCCGGAGGATTTCCAAGCGCTCCCGCGTCACCTCGCCCAGAATGCGAATGGCCAGGCCTGGACCCGGAAAGGGATGGCGCTGCACGAGTTCATGAGGTAGTCCCATTTCCTCGCCGACAATCCGCACCTCGTCCTTGAAGAGCTCGCGCAACGGTTCTACCAGTTCCAGATTCATCCGTTCCGGCAGCCCACCTACGTTATGATGACTTTTTATGGTGGCGGACGGCCCCTTAAAAGATACCGATTCGATCACATCCGGATACAACGTACCTTGGGCAAGGTACTTCACATCCCCTATACTTCGGGCGGCCTCTTCGAATACCCGAATAAACTCGCGTCCTATGATTTTGCGTTTTTCTTCAGGATCAACCACCCCTCTCAGCAAATCCAGAAATCGGTCGGCCGCAGGTACGAAACGCAGATCCACTTTCAGGTGGTTCTTAAAGACTTCGATGACCCGTTCCGCTTCGCCGGCCCGCAGAACCCCGTTGTCCACGAACACGCACGTCAACCGGTCTCCAACCGCATTGTGCAGCAAAGCGGCCACAACCGAAGAATCCACACCGCCGCTCAAGGCGCAGATGATTCGATCCTCTCCGACCCGTGCTTTCAGACGTTCCGTCGAATCTTCTATGAACGACCGCATGTTCCAGGTGGGTTCGACCCCGCAGACGACGAACAGAAAATTATCCAGAATTTGGATGCCGGAACGGGTATGGACGACTTCGGGATGAAACTGTACCCCAAAAAGTTTCCTGAACTGGTCACCCATGGCCGCCACCGGGGAGTTGTCCGTATGCGCTATGGCCTTGAACCCCTCCGGCATGACCTGGATTCTGTCTCCGTGACTCATCCAGACCACCTCCGGGACCGCAGGATCCATTCCGCGAAAAAGGTCGGTGACGTCGTCCAAATACATGCCGGCGTGTCCATACTCCCGACGTTGCGCCCGCGCCACCTTTCCCTCAAACACGAAAGTCATGATCTGCATCCCATAGCAGATCCCCAACACGGGCACTCCCATTTCGAATATCGCCCGGTCTACGATAGGCGCTCCTTTCTCGTACACGGAAGCCGGCCCACCGGAAAGGATGATGCCCTGGGGAGCAAAAGCCTTGATCTCGTCCAGAGGCATGTTGAAAGGATGCATTTCGCAATAGACTTTAAGCTCCCGCACCCGCCGCGCGATGAGCTGCGTGGTCTGAGAACCGAAGTCAAGGATGAGAATTTTGTGATCGTGAATGCTCGTTGACATCTCTTGTTTAAGAACCTCGCGTTTACGTCTATCCACTTGCCTGTTTATTGATCGATCCGATAGTTCGGCGCTTCCTTTGTGATGATCACGTCGTGGACGTGGCTTTCTCGCAGTCCGGCGGCGGTGATCCGTATGAATTTAGACTTCGTTTGCAGTTCATTTATGGATTCGCAGCCCGCATAGCCCATGCCTGCGCGGAGGCCCCCCATCAACTGGTACACACTCGAAGCCAAGGGCCCCCTGTACGGAACCCGCCCGACGATTCCTTCCGGAACCAGCTTAGACTCCTGCTCTTCGTCCTGCATATACCGGTCTCCACTTCCAGCCTTCATGGCCTCGATGGAGCCCATGCCGCGATAAACCTTGTAGGATCTTCCCTGGTACAAAACCGTTTCACCCGGGCTCTCGTCCGTGCCCGCGAACAGACTCCCGATCATCACCACATCGGCGCCCGCTGCAAGGGCTTTGACGATGTCTCCGGAAAACTTGACCCCACCATCCGCAATCAGTGGTATGTCTGTCTCCTTCGATACGGATTTGCAGTTCATTATGGCCGAGACCTGAGGGACTCCGGCTCCGGCCACCACACGCGTAGTGCAGATGGATCCGGGTCCGACACCCACTTTGACCGCATCCGCACCCGCATCAACGATACTCCTGAACCCTTCCGCCGTAGCCACGTTGCCGGCAACGCATTGAAAATCTCCAAAATTCTTCTTACTGTCCCGAACAGCGTCGATGACTCCTTTGCTGTGGCCGTGGGCCGCATCGAAAAGAATAACGTCCACTTCCGCTTTCAGCAGGGCCTCAAGCCGCTGCTCGCGATCCGGCGCAATGCCCACAGCCGCGCCTACCCGTAGGCGGCCCATCTCGTCTTTGCAGCTGTCGGGATACTTATACACCTTTTCGATGTCTTTTATCGTTATCAGCCCCTGCAACACACCTTCTTCATTCACTACCAGAAGCTTCTCTATGCGGTTCCTGTGCAACAAGGCCTTGGATTCCTCGAGCGTGATGCCGGGGCGAGCGGTAATCAGATTCTTACTCGTCATCACGGCCCTCACGGGTTGATCCAAATTGGTTTCGAATCGCAGGTCCCTGTTGGTAATAATACCTACCACGTACCTGTTTTCGTTGACCACCGGCACACCGGAGATTCGATAGCGTGACATGATGTCCAACACTTCGTGCAGCTTCTGATCCGGATTTACCGTCACTGGATCCACGATCATGCCACTCTCCGACTTTTTTACTTTCTGAACCTCCATGGCCTGGGCTTCAATGGGCATGTTCTTGTGAATGAAACCGAGCCCCCCCTGCCGTGCAATACTGATGGCCGTGCGAGACTCGGTCACCGTGTCCATGGCGGCGCTCAAAAGAGGTATCTTCAGTTGGATACTGCGAGTTAATCGCGTCGCCACGTTTACGTCCTTGGGTAATAGCCTGGAGTAGCCCGGGAGCAACAACACGTCATCAAACGTCAGGCCTTCTGAAATAGGTTCGGCTTCCATGGATCCTCCTGAAAGTGATATCCGTGTAAAGCGGTTTTGAAATCTAATGTCTTAAAGCTTCCCCGGTTGCGCAAACAATCCCGGAGAATAAGCTCTGATTCCAAGCAATTGGAAGTTTTTCCAGAAAAGCCCATGCTGAGGTCGCCCCGGACCTCTTGCGGGACTTCTCCCTTGCTCCCCCTGTTACTTGTTTCTTCCCGCGGGCGCAGCCCTTTCATTTCTATGCTTCGGTGATCCGGAGACCAAGAGCCGGCCCGTGTTCCCGAAGCCTCCCGCGGCGGGTCTTGATGCAACAGGGGCGATGAGGCGGATGAGAACTCCGTAAGAGAGCCAACATAGAGGATGGTTTCGTCTTCAGGAAATACTTAACAGGAGCCCCTCCAGAAGCCCCGCGTCGGCGGCCACCAGTATGTCCCGCTTCCAAGCCTCCATGACGCTCAGAACAATCTCCGCGCCCGCCACAATGATGTCGGCCCTTCCCGCCTCGAGTCCCGTCATTTGGGACCGTTCTTTTACTCCCAGCGAAAGCATCTCGCGAACCAGCCTCGCAAGGCGATCCCGTTCCACCAGATAATTGTTGACCCGCGACGGATCGTATTCGGGAAGCTTCTGCAGCATAGCCGCAATCGTCGCCACCGTCCCCGCCGTACCCACCAACTCGACGTCCTCGGAAAACGACTCCGGCCGTTCGGAACGAAAAAAAGCGGCCACATCACCGATCCGTACCGCTAAATATTGATGCAGCTCCCGCAAGGAATCCGGCTCAGGCGGGTCGCTATTCCGTAAAAATCGGTCCGTCAATACGACGGCCCCTAAAGGAGCGCTTCGTGTCGATAGAGGTTCCGAATTCCGGCAGAGTACGAATTCGGTACTTCCTCCTCCGACGTCGAACACCAGCGCAAACTCGGAACCGACCTCCACAGCGCTGAGCACGCCTCGAACGGACAATCGCGCTTCGACTTCCTCCGTCAGCACTTCCACCTCCAGGCCCAAGCGATCGGATACTTCCCGAACAAAAAGATCTGCGTTCCCCGCCCTTCGCAACACGGCGGTTCCACCTATTCGGACCTGTTGTACATCAAAGCGTTTCAGCTCATACTTGAACCGTTTAAGCGTGTGTACTCCGCGCTGCCATTCATCAGGGCCGATCAGCCCCTCCCGATCCAGGGACGCGCCCAACCGGACGATCTCCCGTCCCACCATCAGGGGCTTGTGCGCCTGTCCCTCAGGGGCGATCAAAAGGCGGATTGAATTGGTGCCTATATCGATGGCGGCCAAATTCTTCATTTGCGCGTATAGATAACAGAACCCCCCTTCCTTTTCAATATGAAAGGCTTCGGCAAGAAAGCGGACCCCACGGCCGGAACTTCACCACAGGGATCAAACATCTAAAGGGGCGGCCTCAGTGAAGCGCCACTTGCAGAAAAGATCCTCCGGATGCGGGTCCGGAGGTGCGAACAGGCACTCTACGTGAACATTCGAATCGATTTCATGGGCGAACCGTTCGAACTCCCGGCGATGCATTTCTTTGCAAACATATTCGCCCAGGCCTCGTCTCAATCGGGCTTTCTGGGTAGGACAGTGAGGTACGGACACAAGAAGTTCCCCCGAGGTCCGCTCCATCTCGTACCCCACGAGCAAAGTCCAGGGCCACAAACCAAGCGCTTTCTCTAAACCGTCGAGTCCCTTCTCGCGTATGTCGAACCGCTTCAATAGATCTTTAGCGCCCATTCCCGCCACCTTCCCCCAGACGCGTTCGTTGAGGCCTTCCGCAACAGGCCTGCCGTAGAGTTCCTCTACATAGATAAACCAGAATGCATCCACGACTCGATAGTGCCACAGCAAGAATTCGACATATTGCCTGAGTTCGGGTTCAGACATACGGTCCAACACTTCCAGATCCATTCCAGCCTCCCTTCATCAGGCCTCGGCTGGGCACGGCATGCCGTGCCCTTACGGGGACCCGTTTTCCCCATATGCTGGGACCAACAGTGAACACCCAAGCCAACATGCCCCATGTCAGATTGTATACCTCGTCAAACCTCGTCCATGAAGTCCGTAGACTACAAAAACAGACCGATGACCCGTCATGCGGATTATGACGATGGGGGTGCTCTTTTCCTCAATATTCAAAGAATCCGAGTCGGTGAGCCATCCTGAACTCGGAATCGCATCCGCGATATGAAACCAGCCATATTCCACCGGCGTACGTACATCCAAGAGTAACGGACGGGAGGTTGAAGAACTGAGCATGCTCTCCAGCCGCCAGGGTGATACGGAGCGGACACCCAGGACCCGCCAAATACCGTCCCAGGCCACAAAGAGAAGTATCAAAACGATCAGAACGTCTTTTTTCATTTTGAAACAATCCCGCAGCACCAGATGCCTGGATAGTACGTTTTATAAAGGCGCGACCGGAGCCTTTTCACCGAAATTTTCCATGCACGGCCAGCCAGATGCACGGCGGATTTTTGCTGGTCCAACTCACCCGATGTTTCTCGTGAGTGGAGATGAGCACGTGGTCACCGGCCGACATCCGCAACTTCCTTCCGTCATCGAATTCGAGCTCGGCCCGACCCTGCAACAGCGCCACCCACTCGTCTCTTTCCTGATCATACCATTCATCTGCAGGTGTGGCATGACCAGCGGAGATGATACGTTCAATCAAAACGCCCCGATCCGGAATAAGAGACTCGAAACGCTCCCTCTCCGGAAGCGGATCGGGAAGGCTGAACAGATTCGGCTTGTCCATAATCCCCTCACTTGCGTTTCTGATTCCACAAGTCTAATATACGCGAGGTTGCCGTCCCCGGCAATGCACGACCTGAAGTAATGGGTCTTATACATATGTCCCGGGCAACGCACCCATTCCTATCAGGGGCGTTTGAGCCGGCTCGAACCGTATGAATTCCCAAAGAACTTTTAAGGGTTCAGACATCTATCCCGGATGGTGCGGGATATCTTTCCCGCTTCGTGAACCTTCCGGGCTATGCCTGCGGTTCCCTCACAGCTTGCATGGCATTGTAAACAGACGGAGAGGAGCGATGACCGCATCGAACAACGATTTAAAAATTTTTCTTACGCCCACCGACATCATCGACAGCGATGCGCCGCAGATACGGACTCATGTCGAGCGCATCATTTCCGGTTTCAAGAACTCTGTAGACCGCGCGGTGCAACTCTACCTCGCCGTGCGGGACGGTATTCGATACGATCCATACACTCCGTTTTACCTGCCGGAGCATTATCGCGCCAGTTGCGTGCTCGAGGCCGGTCGCGGCTTCTGCGTGTCCAAGGCGTCACTGCTCTGTGCTCTTGCCCGAGCCGGCGGCATCCCCGCCCGCCTCGGATTCGCTACAGTGGTGAATCACCTGTCTACCCGGCAGCTTATCGAGTATCTGGGAAGCAGCCGCTTTGTCTATCACGGCTACGTGGAACTTTTCCTGGAAGAGAAATGGGTCACCTGCACCCCGGCCTTCAACCGTGAACTGTGCGAACGGCATCGCGTGCCTCCGCTCGATTTCAACGGCCGCGAGAATTCGCTGTTTCAGCCCTACAACAAGGATAATGAGCAGTTTATGGAATATGTGGAATATCACGGCGTCTATGCGGACGTGCCGGTAGATAGGATCCTCGCCGCCTGGGAAGCGGAATACGGCGGAGATCGGGTGCGCAAGTGGATCGAAGGGTATGAGGCCGGCCTACGACGGAAGAAAAAGGACTTTTATGATGAAGAGCCCCTCGATGCGTAGAGATGTGTCACATGGGCATCATTCTCCCCCGCCCTGACCGCGACTCGCTTGATATTCCCGAAGAACCTTCAGAGTTATTCCCCTGACGGGAGCGCGCAGAAGTTCGGCGCGGGAAGGCAGGTCCATCACTCTTGCGTCGAAGACAGTGCCATTCCCCACGTCCACTAGGAAAACCTGCATCGTAATCCAATGACGGGATCGATCAAGAGAATACATGAGCACAACGTCCACGCCCAGCTGATGCGCCAGAGACGAGACCAGGCTGACGTCCGGTCGGTACCATTCCATACTATTCTCCCGGACCCATAGGTCCCGCTCGATGGATTCGTTCAGCAGGTCCCTCGATATCATTCGAGTCTCGCGTCCGCTCTTTGTGGGATAATAGGAGTATTTCAGAGAAAAAAGATCCCCTTCCCACAAGGCCTCTCGAAGGGCCTTCCACACGGCGTCGTCAATGTCGGACCCTACGCCCACCGTCCTCCAGGGGAAGACAGCCAACTCATATGGAGGAGCCGAGGAGGCTTCCTTGGCTACCGATTCCCCGGCGTCGGGCGCACCCCACCATCCCAATCCAAACGCCGCCATCAGAAGCCACACTCCGACCCGTTTCGGAAGGTCGGCTTTAATGGCAGGAATCATCGTTTTCATCGTATATTTCTCCCCTTCAAGGATGTGATCTCTCCGTTGGCCCTATTCGATCAAGGGCCGACTCCCTGAGCGGCTCAACCGTGCTGAGGCTCATTCCTCGGCGGGAGCGTAATAACATCTTTTCGGAGACATCACCTTTCCCTGTTTTTTCAGAGAGTCGATCAATTTTGAAACCTCTTTCGAATCCAATCCCGTGGCCTTGGCGACATCTCCGGGCCGAACCGGTTTTCCCGCCTGTTTCATTGTCTCCAGAACCTTGTTTTCTTTCTCGTCCATAACCATCTCCTTTCCAGCTGCAATCCACTTACGTCGTCGAGATTCCGATGTCCGGGATTCGGGAAACCGGTATTGGTCCCTCATACCAGCCAAACCGCGGACTGGTTAGCCATCTGCAAAACCTTGTTGCTCACGCGGCCCAACAGAAATCCCCGCACTCTGGACAATCCTCTGCGCCCCAACACAATCGTACCATAACCACCGTTGGCCGACTCTTCAAGGATGCCGCCGGCGCGGCTCAAAGTTCCCGTTACCACTTTGGAATCGACCCGGTCGGGAGAAATTCCGGCATCATACAACAGCCTCTTCGCCTCATCGAAGATCGGGAATATCCGTTCCTCGCTCGCCTCCCGCCACTGATGTTCAAAATCCGATTGGGCAATCCGATCGATCGATTCCTGATAGAGTTCCATAATGCGGGCCACGTGCAGCAACGTCAGGGACACCGGCCGTTTTCCTACGGCTTGGGCCACGTACTGAACGGATCTCAGGGAACGGTCCGAGTCGTCCATGGCCACGAGTATTCGATCCACGGCCGGGTTTCCTCCGACCATCCAGACCGGCGTTTCAGTCACCGCTTCAATCAGCCTAAACGCCACGCTGCCGAGAACCAGGTCTTTAAACTTGCTCTTTCCCCTGCGGCCCACCACAACAGCGTTGTAGTTGTCCCCGGACTCGGCCAGAATGTCCCGGACAACTCCGGCCACGCGCTCGCGAAGGCGGATTTCAACCGCCTCTCCCTTCCAACCTTTTTCGATCATAATTCTACGCGCCTCATCCATGACCTTCTCCGCGGCGCGCGTGTAAGCTTTTTCCCACTCCCTCAATACCGAGATTCTCTCGCAAAACTGAGAGAAGGCTTCCAAATCGTAGCAGGTTTCCGGTACTTTACTATACACTTGGAAGAGGACCACTTTCGTATGCTCCATGGGCAACATCGCGGCCACATACCGAACCGCATTCATGGACTGTTCGGAACCGTCCACAGCAATTAGAATCTTGTTTCCGAAGGCTTCCGTCATAGCGCGTCTCCTTACCGATAAGATGAACGCCGGCCGATCGAATGTCAGTGCTTTCCGGGATCAAGAACTCAGCTCCGAATCCGCACTCCGGTGCATAAGAGCAAGGCTGAATCGCCGGCCATTGATATTATACATGACACGTTCATCTTTGACACCACCTTCGACCACGGCTATTGATTTCGAGTGGAGAAAACAGGTATGCTGCCGTCGGTGAGTCGGGTCAAGATTCTCACCGACCTTCTGAACGATGTGAACCGAGGAGAACTCATGCGATTTTCAGTGTGTCCGGATGGAGAACAATTTTCACTACCCAGCGAAGACGACTACAGCCGGGAATTCGATCGCTTGGAACACCGAGTGCGTTCCGAACGAGCTCAAGGAAAAGAAATCGTTGTAGTCATGGGAATTGGTTTCGTCGGCGTTGTTATGGCCGCCGTTGTGGCTGATTCCATCCGAACCGATACGGGAGAGCCGGGCAAGTTCGTCATTGGAATGCAGCGGCCGAGCACGCGCAGCTTCTGGAAGATTCCCTACCTCAACCGGGGCATACCTCCGGTTTCGTCGGAGGATCCGGAGGTCGAGGCCATCATAAGGCGCACGGTGTTGGACAAGAAGACCCTTTGCGCAACCTACACCTATGATGCGCTCAAATTGGGTGACGTGGCCATCGTGGACGTGCAATGCGATTTCGTAAAGGAAGAATTGGGTAACGTGGCTTCCGGACGTACGGAAATGTCGGATCTTGAAGACGCTTTCAGAGTATTGGGCCGGAAGATCGATCCGGAGTGTCTGGTGCTCATCGAAACGACCGTGGCGCCAGGAACCACGGAGTACATCGCCTATCCGCTGATCAGAAAGGAATTCGAACGTCGCGGCATTTCCAAGGAACCGATTTTGGCTCACAGTTTCGAGCGCGTTATGCCGGGCAGACAGTACGTTGACTCCGTACGGAATTTTTGGAGAGTGTGCAGCGGGATCGACGAGCGAAGTTCTGACCGGGTGGTGCAATTTCTGTCCCAAGTGATCAACGTGAAGGAATTTCCTCTGACCGTATTGAGCAGACCCATTGAAAGCGAAACGTGCAAAATCGTGGAAAACTCATATCGGGCGGCCACCTTGGGCTTCTTGCACGAGTGGTCTGTTTTCTCCGAGCGAAACGGGGTAGACCTGATTAAAGTGCTGAATGCCATCCGGGTCCGGCCCACTCATTCCAATATACTCTTTCCCGGACCGGGCATCGGCGGATATTGCCTGCCCAAAGACGGAGGGCTGGGCATGTGGTCTTATCGCCATCTCATGGGTTTTCAGGACGATATATTCCATGTAACGCCTCTGGCCATCAACATCAACGACACGCGGGCGCTTCACGCAAGCCAACTGGTTCGAGACGCTCTGAGGAACATGGGACGCATCGTTGCCGCTGCACAGATCGCGATTCTGGGGGCATCGTACAGAGAAGATGTGGGAGACACCAGGTACAGCGGCAGCGAAATTATCATCCGAAAGCTGGTGGAAATGGGTGGAGAGATCAAAGTGCACGACCCTTATGTCAGGCACTGGTGGGAATTCGAAAAGCAGGAGAGCTATCCCGCCATCGGTCAAAGCCGCGCCCGTTTTTTCCGAAATCAGGAAGAACTATCCCAGCTTGTTCTTGAAAAAGACGTCGCATCCGCATTGAAAGGCGCGGACGCCGTGGTGTTTGCAGTACGCCATGAACCATACCTGAAGATGAATCCCGAGGAGATCGTGGACATGGCCGGAAAGCCTCTGGCCGTGATCGATTGCTTTGGCATATTCAACGACGATCAGATTCGACGGTTCTTCGAACTGGGCTGCGAAGTCAAAGGCATGGGGCGGGGTCATATCAGTCGGATTAAGAAGGAAGTACAAACGGCAAAAGGAGGCGTTCCCCGGACGAATCATCTGAGCGTTTAGCCGATACGCTTCTAAAGTCTGATGATACCATTCTTTCTCCTTTGAAAAGGAGAACAGGATCGTTATCAAACGGGTTTGGTCCCTGCCGCAAAAAAAACGCTCCCTCTTCTTCCCGGAAAACAGAGAGGGGACGATGAGAATCCCGGACCACCGCCAGGCGAAGTTGACCGAACCGGCCCTCCTTTCAAAGATGGCGGTTCACTTTGGTCGGATTTGTCGGAAAACAGTCTCGTCCCAATCTCAGATCCTCCTACCCGCACCGTCTAAAATGCCTTTAAGGCGGCTCGATACGGCCTCTATCTGAGGGGAAACCAGTTCATCCAACCGATATTTCATTTTGTTGGACCAATTCATGCACTCGGAAGTGGTACCGGGTACGTTCTGCTGACGCTCGTCACGAAACAGGTCTTCTTGACTCAGAAGAAACAACCGGGATGGTGTGTTCGCCAGAAAACTCAGAACCGCCCAATAAATGTCATCATCGAGTGCGAACGGCGCCTGGTCTCCAGCGTAATCTTTTGAAAGAAATCCTTCTTTTTTCAGTAACTGAATAAGTCTTCGCAGGTCTTGGCTACGATCTCGGCATGCCTGTTCATAGGCTTCCTCATCCGGAAACAGGTTCAATTTCCGCCGGATTTCGATATCGTTTCCTTTGAAAAATCCCGCCAAAGTGGGCAGGTCGTGCGTGCTGAACGATACTACGGCCTGCTCGGGATAATGTCTGCCGGGACGAAAATTATCTGATTCATCCTTTTCAAACATGAGCAACCGACAGGAAAGGATGCCTAGTCGTCCCAGCGTTTCCCGGATTTCCCCAGGCACCGTTCCCAAATCTTCTCCGATCAGAAGAGTGCGATTCCGTAGACTCTCGAGGCACAGAATTTTGGTCAAATCCTCAGGATAATCCGACACGTAAGCGCCTTCTGCCGGTGATTTCCCCGATGGAATCCAGAAGAGACGGAAAAAACGCATAACATGGTCGATTCTCAGCACACTATCAGAACGGCAGTTCTTCCGTAGTTGGCGGATCAGGTGCCGGTAACCCTCATCGCGCAGTTTATCCCGTGCAAACGGCATAAATCCCCAGTCCTGCCCCAGAGGCGAAAAGCCGTCCGGCGGCGCCCCCGCTCGGACGCCGTTTACATAATGATCGGGGTATGCCCAGGATTCACATCCACATCGATCCATGGCCAATGGAAAATCATGATAGATGCCCAACAGCAGTCCGCGGTCGCGGGCATATGCCTCCACCTCTCTCAATTGCCGCAGAAATTCCCACTGAATGTACTGATGGAATCGCACTTTTTCAGGGTATTCATAGAAAAACTGCCGGGATCCCCGAGCTTCGGGATGCTGGAATTCCTCAGGCCATTCCTGCCAAATCCAAATAGGAGGCGTCTGTTGTTCAAAATGAGTGCTCAAAGCCATGAAGAGGGCAAAATTGATCAGCGGTTCGCCTTCCTGTTCTACGAACCGGGCGAAGTCTTTTTTCCGAGGATGTTCATCCGGTAAGGTCTCGAAGCGCTCGAAGGCCAAATGCAGGAACCGATATTTGATTCGAGCTACTTTTTCATATTCAACGAACTCCGAATCCCGCAATTGTTGCAACAGAGACTGCGTTTCGGATTCTTCCAGGCATGAACACGCTTCGACGGATGCAGCCAGATCGGGAACAGCCGCTATATCCAGGTAAATATGATTGAAGTAGTTCGGACTTAGAGGAAGGTAGGGACTGGTGCTGTAGGGGCGACGGTTGTGCAGGGCATGCAGCGGATTAACTCCAATGACCGCTCCGCCCAACCGGTCCCTGACCCAGTCCACGAGTTCTTTGAGATCTGTCAGGTCTCCCACGCCCCAATTCCGATTGGATCGCACGCCGTAGAGCGCCACGCTCAACCCGGCCGGCCGTTTGCCTTGCCGCAGGATCGGCGGCGCATAGGCCCGTTTGGGACACAGGATCAACCACATATTGTGCACATACGTATTCGAGCCTGAAGTTATATCGAATTTCAGGCGGTAATATCCCTGCGACAGCTCCCGCGGGAAAGGAACGCCAAAATCCGCATAGTCCTGATTGCGGTGACGGAATGTTTCCAGTCGGGTGATTTGGTGCGCCTCGTACAAGGTGACCTCCGAACGGCCTGCCTCGTCCCGGATGGTCACGGACACGCGAAATGGGACCGGCTCCTCATCCGACAAAGGGAGTCGGAACGATAGGTATTCAGGGCCGGTCTCCAATGTTTCCACGAGTACGGGAGGACCCACGGCCGTCACCCGCTGCTCGATCAATCGGACTTTCGCCCGTTCCATATCCGATCGGGAGCCAACCGTAAAGCCCATGGCCGCCAAGATCGCACGTTTGGTTTCGTCTCCGATCACACGACGCTTTCCCCAGGCGTCCACATACTCGGATTCCACACCGCAGAGAGCGGCCAGATCTTCCGAAACCGGCGGCATGCATGCATCCATATGGGTGCTCCTTAGAATGAATTTCAACCCGGATCGTTTCACATATTCCAGATTCGATCTCCGATCAAGGAGAGGAATCATTTGTATACGGAATATTGCATACGGTTATTGAAGTTGCCCGACGTACGCTTTATCTTTAATGTTATAGAATGCTTCGCACACAGCTTTCGACATCATGTTTCCGGAAATGATTACAGGAGAAGTCATACAGGAAGGTGACAAGTGACCAAAGTGCTGGAAAATAAGAGGTTGCCCAGTCTTATCGGAAGTGAGTCTTTCCCGTATTCCGACGCTTTCATGCGTCATGCTACGAGACCCGAAAATGTGGGTCGGATGGAGACTCCGGACGGTTGCGCCGCACTCACCGAATCATCCGGGTATAAGATGGAGATCCATTTGCGCATTGTCAACGGAAGAAACGAAGAGTGCGTTTTTATTGCAAGCGGCTGTCTCCACACGGTCGCGTGCGGCAGCGCCGTCACCCGTCTCGCAAAAGGCCGAAGTCTTCGGAACACCATGAAATTGACCGCCGGTGACGTGATCCGCGAGTTGGACGGGCTCCCGCCGGCATATGAACGCTACGCGCGTCTCGCTGTGGCGACTCTGCGGCTGGCCATACGCAATTACAGGAAACACCAGAAGGAGTTATGGGAGTATCTTCACGATCTAGGACACTGAGCGGAGGTCGCGGTCCGATGCTCGCATGATGTTTTCTCCTTCCCTCGTTTTCGCCTCCTCTTGACTGTATGCACTGAAAATCACTTCCCTACCTATCAAAGCATCTCGTCCGGTCATCTACTATTTCTTCGAGCACGTCCAATGTGCTGTGTGGGAAATCTTCAGTGTCGCCTAGGAGGAGAATGCGACTTTTCGTGTCCGAGTTTTTCCCCTCTTGTCGGTACCTGGTAAAAAAACTTCAGTTTCTAAAAACCTTATCTATCCAGGGTTTCTCGGATGACATCCAACATCTGATGCCATTCATACGGCTTACGAATGACATCGAAAGCACCGGCATGGATCCATTCCTGTGCTTGTTCCTCAGATAAGTAGCCGCCGGCAATCAGAACCTTCGCTTCCGGGTCCACGCGATGAAGGGCATCGAGACAGGCCGGTGCTCCAATGCCGGGCATGACCGGATCCAATACGACCAGAGATATCGTATCCTTATATTGCTTGAATATTTCGATGCCGCGTTCTCCATTTTGAGCTTTGAGCACTCGATATCCGAATCTCCTTAACATATGATCGACCAGATCGAGCAACAGCAGTTCGTCGTCCACGATCAGAATGGTCTCGGAACCGCCTTTCGGCAACAGCATGTCTTCTTCTTTTTCAAGGAGACCGACGGCATTGGTTCCGATCACTGGAAAATGGATTTCGAAGCTCGTTCCCTGTTCCGGTCCGCTCTTGCAGACGATATGACCCCGATGGCTCTTAATGATTCCATAGACCATGGACAGCCCGAGCCCTCTACCTTTTCCAGTTCTTTTGGTGGTGAAAAAGGGCTCGAAAATGCGATCGAGCGTCTCCGGATCCATACCGAATCCGGTATCAGAGATAGAAAGAAGCACGTAATCTCCCGGCAGACACACCATGTTCATCTTATAGTAGGCCTCGGTCAAGGTCGTGTTCCTTGTTTCCAATACAAGCCTGCCGCCGTTCGGCATAGCGTCTCTGGCATTTAAACACAGGTTCATGACGACCTGCTCCAGTTGCATCGGATCGGCGTTGATGGTGTGCAGGCCGTCGTACAGGCGGAGTTCGATGTCAATCATCTTTGGAATGGTGCGCTCTACGAGCTTATGGATTTCCCGGACCCGCTGGTTCAAATCAACAGGCCGCATTTTGCTTTCCACTTTTCGGCTGAAGGTCAAAAGCTGCTGCGTCAACTCACCGGCTCTCAAAGCCGCCTTTTCCACTTCCCCAGCTTTCGAGCCTTGATAGAAAGCATAGTCGAGGACGGCGGTTAACCGCTTGCGGCGGAGGATTGGGAATTGGCCGTTAAAGGCGGCTCGGCATACCTGCTCCTTGGGTGGCGGTGTTGGACCTAATCGTCTTTCTGATCCGGATCGTAAAGGCGCATGTGCTCCGGATCGATGGAGAGGCCGACACACTCACCCCGCTCGGCCTTCTTCTTTTCGCTCAGGACGAGGAGATTGCCCCAAGGGACACGGATGTGCAACAGGTACTCCCGGCCCAAGGGTTCCACCGTCTCGAGGGTTCCGGAAATCGTGCGTTTTCCGGAGCTCTCACTGATAACGATGTGTTCGGGCCGGATGCCGAGTAGGACCTTCCGTTTTCCCAATCTCCTCACCCAATCCCTCTCCCGCTCCGGTAGCTCCATTAGGACACTGTCAACGGTCAACAATGGTCGTCCCTTTTCCTCCACCACCTCCGCCGGAATGAGGTTCATGGGCGGGCTACCGACGAAGGTGGCTGCAAAAGGCGTCTTCGGCCTTTGATAAAGCTCTTCAGGGGTCCCAACCTGCACGACGGCGCCCTTTCTTAGAAGGGCGATGCGGTCTCCGAGGGTCATGGCCTCCGTCTGATCGTGGGTGACATAGATCGTTGTAATCTTCAGCTCCCGCTGCAACCTCTTCAATTCCGCACGCGTACTTGCCCGTAGTTGAACGTCCAGGTTCGACAAGGGTTCATCGAGCAGAAAAACCTCGGGACGCCGAACTAGGGCCCTCGCAATCGCCACCCGCTGTCGCTGGCCGCCTGATAGCTCGGCAGGTTTTCCTCCAAGGAGTTCTTCGATTTCGAGCATCCGGGCAATGTCCCTCACCGCTTTCTTGATTTCCCCGGTCTTCTTCTTGGCAACTTCCAGAGGAAAGGCGATGTTCTTGAACACGTTCAAATGAGGATAAAGAGCATAGCTTTGGAACACCATGGCCACATTCCGCTCCTTGACGGGAACGAAGAGTCCTTTCTCTGGAGAATCAACGATCCTATCGCCAAATCGGATTTCTCCTTTTGTCAGCCCTTCGAGACCCGCCACAAGGTTCAGGAGTGTTGATTTCCCGCAGCCGCTCGGGCCTAACAGGATGAAAAGCTCGCTATCCCCAATCTCAAGGCTGATGTTTCGTACGGCATGGACAAAACCCCTGATGGTTGCAAATCGTTTGCCGCAGGTTTCCAATGTCAGCTTCATTCTTTCACAGCCCCTCGTGTAAGCCCTTGAATGATCCTGCGTTGAAAGATCACGGTCAAGATCACCACAGGGATGGTGGTAATGGTAGCTGCAGCCATGATTTCTCCCCAGGGAATCCGGCCGTGCATTCCCTGGAAGAAGGCGATCCCCACGGGAATCGTCCTGGCTGAGTAATCCGTTGTCAGCATCAAGGCGAAGAGAAACTCGTTGAAGGCAAGGATGAAAGCCAGAAGGCCGGTGGAGAAGATACCCGGAGCCGCCACAGGAAAGATGATCTTAAGCAGAACCCGCAGCCGCGAGCAGCCGTCTACGAGACCGGCCTTATCCAGATCTTGGGGGATCCGGGCAAAATAGCTCGACAATATCCAAAGAGAGAGCGGCAACGTCCACGCAACGTAAGGGAAGACAAGGGCCGGATAGGTGTTGATCCAGCCCATGGCCGACATGAGCTTGAAAAGGTAATTGACGATGCTCACCTCCGGAAACATGGAGATGGCCAGAATGGCGATCATGAGAAATTTCTTACCCGGAAAGGAAAGTCTCGTAACCGCATAAGCCGCCGACGAGGCGATGAAGACGGTCAGTATGGCGCTTAAAGCGGATACAATGAGGCTGTTCCGAAGGAAAGAGAGAAAGTGCATCGATTCGGAGGTGAGAACGGCGTCAAGGTGAGACAGGGTGGGGACGAAGGGTATGTCGGGCCTGAGAAAGTCCGGCCGAAGACTGACGCCGGTGAACAGCATATAGATAAAAGGCGACAGACAGAAGAGAAAAGTGAAGAATGCCCCAAGGGTCAGCAGTAACTTCTGGAGTCTTTCCTCTGTCACGAGATCTCCTTTCCAAAGGCGCCCAGTCTGAGATAACCCAGAGAAAAACCAAAGGCCATGAGAAACAGAATGACGCTGATCGCAGAGCCGTATCCAAAATCGCCTGCTGAAAAAGAGAGATACCCATACATCGAAAGGGACATGGTCGAGCCGCCCGGTCCTCCTTTTGTCAAGACATAGATGATGTCAAAAATCTGTAGAGCTTGAATAGTCCGAAAAAGGAAGGTGACTACGAGGACCGGTTTCAGAAGCGGAAGGGTGACTTTCACCAGTCGCTGCATAAAGCCTGCGCGGTCTACCCTGGCTTGAGCATAAAGGTCGGATGGAATAGCCGAAAGTCCGGCGAGCAGGATGATGGCGGCAAACGGAGTTGTCTTCCATGCGTCCGCAAGGACCAGTGAGAAGAACGCACCGGCAGGATCGCCAAGCCAGTGGACGGGATCGGACGAAATATGGAGGGTCCGAAGGAGATAATTGGCTCCGCCATAGCTGTAGTTATAGATCAACTCGAAGATCCTTCCGGTCACGGCATTGGGAATCGCCCATGGAATCAGAATCGATGCCCTCACTGCGCCTCGCAGGGGAAAGGACTCGTTGAGGACAAGCGCAATCACAAGACCGATGAAAACCTCCAATGGAACGGAAACGAGGACAAAGAGAAAGGTGAATTCGATCGACTGCCGGAAGGCTCGATCGCCGAATAGGGCGGCATAGTTCTCCAAGCCGATGAACTTTTTGGGCAAGTAGGTCACGTCCCGAAAGAAGCTGTCCATGACTGTAAAGAGGACCCCCAAGAGGATAAAAATGACGAGCACAAGGATCAAGGGCATGAGAAACGCCAGGCCCTCTCTTACTTCGGATTTAGACATGTCATTCTATCCTGTAACGTTTGAGCAGAGCCGCGATCTCTTCGTCGGCCTCTTTCAAGGCTTGGTCGGATGAGTACCTGCCCGCCAGGACGCCGTTGATTTTCGTCTGCACGATTTTAGAGACCTGCGCGTAATAGGGTACCATGGGTCGGGGCCCGGCATTCTGGAAGATTTCCTTCAGCTTTGAAAAATGTGGCATCTTTTCAATGACTTCTCTGTCCAGATAGAGGTCCTGGCGACCCGGATTCCAACCCAAGAGCAGCACCATCTTTTTTTGTCCCATGTAGGAGGTTACATACTTCACAAATTCCAAAGCCTCGGGCTTTGCGTCCGAAAACCGGGAAACGCCGATATGCCAACCTCCGAGTGTTGAAACCGACTCGGCGCCTCGAGGGGCCGGGATCGGCGCGATCCCTGTCCTATTCCTCACCTCCGACTCTTCATCCTCATGGAGATTCCAGGCGTAGGGCCAATTCCTCTCATATAGAGCGTCTCCTCGCTGAAAATAGCGCCGCACCTGTTCCTCTTTCATTTCCGTGTACGTAGTGGGCGGTGAGATCTTATACTTCCAGATAAGATCGTGCATAAATTGGACGGCGTGCCGGTTTTCAGGTGTGTTGACACGGATCAATCCGTCCTTCAGGATAAATCCGCCGTTGGATCCTGCAAACTCCAGAAAATCACAGATCAGCCCCTCGTATTCCGCCCCCTGCCAGACAAATCCATAGAAATCGGGACGCTCCCGGCGCATCCCCGGCTGAATAAGAAGGGAAGTAGAAAGCAGATTTTCCCAGGTCTTCGGGGGACCGGAAATGCCCGAAGCATTGAGGAGGTCCTTCCTGTAATAGAGGAGTCCTCCGTCCATGTACATTGGCAATGCAACGAGATTCCCCTGATACGTATCCGAGAGTTCAATCACCTTCGAAAAGAAGGGCGCGGTATCGATGCCCTTGAGAGGCTCCAGCCATCCGGAATGGCTGAACAGGGCCAGCCACCCGACGTCCATAAGAAAAACGTCAGGATTCTTCACTCCGGCCTCCAAGGAGATGATGAGGCTTTGCCGTTGCTGGTCCGTGTCGGCAGGAAGAAGGAGGATTTCAATCGGAATTCCGCTTCTCCATTGAAAGCCGTTGACGAGTTGCTCCCATCCCTTGAGTTCGGCGGGAGTGCCCCCCACAGCAAAAATAACCCGTGCTTCCTGAGAGGAACTACAGCAGATCAGAAGATGGGATAGGATCAAAGGCAAGATAAATTTGATCCGACGGATTTTTCCCCGCATCCCTCGATTCCCAGCTTGTGCATTTAATTTACGAAAACCTGAGTTCCGAGATCGACAGTTGGGGAACGAAACCAACTCGGAGTGAAAAGTAAGCGGAAGTATCCCTGTTGCGCTTGCGGATGAAGAACCGATCGGATCCCATGATTATGAATACCGACTTGAAAACGTGTTCATGTGTGCTTGATTTATCGACGATTGCAGCCGGCCTCGTCGAGAACGGAACAAAATGAACCATCAATGTTACACCAGCTTCTACTACCGGCTGACGTATTGTCCGGAAGGAGCCGCTTTCCTTCCGGTCCCCCCTTGCCGACTTTAGATCCTGGGAAGAAAGCATCCTCTTGGAAGGCTTCAAAGCGCCCGCGCCCGAGGGTTCCGGAGTTTGCCGTCACCAAGCGGTTCAGGATCATGGGCGGCGCCCTTTGGTTTTCAAATGAATGAGAGCCACCGGGTCTTCGCAGCCAGAATGCGTTGAACCGACTCCCTGAGCCTCTGTTTCAGTGCCTCGCTTTTTTCGACCTCTGCCATAATGGTCCGAAAGCAGTCCTCTACCTTTTCAAGTTGACTGCACACGAGCAGAATGTCACAGCCGGCTTCAAATGCCAGCAGCGCGGACTCTTCAATCGAATATTGTCTGGCTACGGCGCCCATTTCCAGATCGTCGGACAGAACCAGCCCTCGATACCCTAAGTCATGCCTCAACAAACCCTGGATTAATCTGGGTGAGAGGCCGGCCTGACGGTCCGGGTCTTCATCCGGATACAGGGCATGACTCATCATTGTTCCGGCCACATCCTGAGCAATGGCGGCTCGAAATGGGATGAGATCCTTTTCCAGCGATCCCGGAACCGTGGGCAGTTCTTCGTGGGGATCACATGTTGCCCTCCCCAGACCGGGGAAATGCTTGGCGCAGGAGAGCACTCCGTTTTGCTGCAGGCCCCGTATCAAGCCGATGCCCAGCTCAGCCACCCGCGAGGGATCCGTTGAAAAACTTCGTAGCCCTGTTCTCGAACCATCATCGAGTCTCCGAACGTCGAGCACCGGCGCCAGATTCATATTGAATCCGGCTTTTATCAGATCGCTCGCCATCAAGGCGCCACGATCGTAACATGCTCCATACCCGATGGTTTCAGGAAGCTCCCCTTGTGAAGGAAACACGGTGAACGGTTCGCCAAGTCTGGCCACGACTCCTCCCTCTTGGTCAACAGCGTTGAAAAGAGGCTGAAGCTCAAGGGATTTGGCGCGCGCCTGCACGTTATCCGCCAAAGCCGCAATCTGTTGGGGCTCTTCCAGATTTCGTTTGAAGAGAATGATACCTCCCAGTCCGATATCTTTGATGAGGCTCGTTAGTTCCACAGGCGGCTTAGTTCCTTCGAATCCCACGAGGAACATCTGTCCCGCGTGTTCCATATCATCCATATTGTATTCTCCTCGATTGGATATCTAATGAATATATCATAGACGGAAAATGAGTTCAGACAAAACACATTTTGGAAATGGGTTGAAATCGCCCCACCTTTTCAATAAATATAGTTTCTTGAAGTCATAAACGCTGTTCCTATCTAGTACTGCTAACTAACCACGGGTTAAATCTGGAAAGATTCTATGAAACCGTTGCTTAAATTCAACGTACTCCCGGCGCTTCCGGATCGATTGAAATCACTCTCGGACATAGCCCGGAATCTATGGTTCGCCTGGAATCCGGAGGTCATTGCTTTGTTCGAACGTCTAGACCGGGAGATTTGGGAACAATCCGAGCATAATCCGGTTTACATGTTGAACAGACTCAATCAGCAAACCCTGGATGACGCAGCTAATGATGAAGGCTTTCTCGCTCATCTGGAACGGGTTCACTTTCTCCTTGAAGACTATATGGCGAGCCCAAGGTGTGAAATTCTAAATAAGTCCACTCCCGGCAAATTCCTCGTCGCCTACTTTTCGGCTGAATACGGCATCGCGGAATGCCTCCCTATTTACTCAGGAGGGTTGGGCATTTTGAGCGGGGATCATCTGAAGTCGGCGAGCGACCTGAACGTGCCGCTGGTCGGCGTGGGACTCATGTATCAGGAAGGATACTTCCGTCAATACTTGAATTTCGAAGGGTGGCAGCAGGAAATTTATCCTAAGAACGATTTTCTCCAACTCCCTACCACATTGGTAAAAGACGACCAGGGAAACACGCTTACCATCGAGGTCTCTTTCGAGGGGCGGCCCGCCTACGCCCAGATCTGGCGAGTGCAGGTGGGCCGGGTTCCTCTGTACCTGCTCGATACGAATTTCGAACAAAACCCGATCGAATTCAGAAATACCACCACGCAACTCTATGGCGGAGACCGTGAAATGAGGCTCCGCCAGGAGATCCTCTTGGGAATCGGTGGCGTACGCGCCCTTCACGCCATGGGTATCACGCCCACGGTTTACCATATGAACGAAGGTCATTCAGCCTTTGTACCGTTCGAACGCATTCGTATGCTCAGAGAAGAGCATGGTCTTTCTTTCGACGAAGCGCGCGAATTCGTCATCGGAAGCAATGTGTTCACCTCGCACACTCCGGTGCCGGCCGGCAACGATTACTTTACAGCCGAGTTGATGGGCAAATACTTCACCAGCTACGCTCCGAGATTGGGTTTGAACATCCAGGCCCTTCTCGGGTATGGGCGCACGAACCCCTGGGACAATCAGGAAGACTTCTGCATGACGGTGCTGGCCTTACGGCTTTCAGCCACCAGCAATGCGGTCAGCAAGCTGCATGCCGCGGTGTCGAGAAAAATGTGGCGGCAGGTGTGGCGGCATTTTCCCGTGGAAGACATCCCTATTCTGCCCATCACCAACGGCATTCATATCCCGTCATGGATTTCCGATGAAATGGCCCGCCTGTATCATCGATACTTGGGCCCGAAATGGGTCGAGGACCCCGACCACAAACGCCTTTGGGATCGGGTAACGCAAATTCCGGACACCGAACTTTGGCGGGCCAGGGAACGGCTTAGAGTCCGATTGGTATCTTTTGCCCGGATGCGATTGAAGAAACAGCTCGAGCGCCGGGGAGCCTCGCGGCGAGAGGTCGAAGCCTCTCAGGAGGCTTTGAATCCGGAGTATCTGACCATCGTATTCAGTCGGCGTTTCGCCACCTATAAGAGAGGAATCCTACTGTTGAGAGATCTGGATCGCCTGGATCGAATCCTGAACAATCCAAAACGTCCCGTCCAGATCATATACGCCGGAAAAGCACATCCACAGGACGTGGAGGGAAAAGAGTACATCAAACGAATTGTTCAAACCTGTACGTTAGAACGGTTTCGCCAACGAATTGCTTTCATCGAGGACTATGATATCAAGGTATCTCAATATTTGGTGCAGGGAGCGGATGTATGGCTGAATACGCCTCGAAGGCCTCTCGAGGCCTGCGGCACCAGCGGCATGAAAGCCACGGCGAATGGGGGACTCAACCTGAGTGTTCTCGACGGCTGGTGGGATGAGGCCTACTCCCTGGACAATGGCTGGGCCATCGGATCCGGTGAGGAATACGAAGACAAGGAATACCAGGACGAGGTGGAAAGCAGAAACGCGTATGACCTGCTCGAGAAAGAGGTCGCTCCCCTCTTTTACGCTCGCGGGGAGGACGGCCTGCCCCGTGAGTGGATCGCTAAAATGAAAAGATCCATGGGTGATCTGTGCAAGGTCTTCAACTCCCATCGTATGGTTGAAGAATACACTCGAAAGTGTTACGCGCCCTCGACGCTGAATTGTATCGCTCTCAGCGAGCATGAGTTTGAAAAGGCGAAGCAGTTGGCAAAGTGGCGCCAGAAAATCATGACTCATTGGTCGGATATCCGCGTTAAGGAAGTCACTACGGACAGCCCCTTTACTAGGACCTCGGGCGAGGGTGTTCAGGTTTTCGCTAAAGTTGCTCTGGGGGGATTGGATCCGGGCGACGTTCGGGTGGAGCTGTACTACGGCACTCTGGATCCGGAAAACAAATTCCTCGATCGGACCACGGCCATAATGAATCCGATCGGCGTTGAAGGCGACGGTCTCCATCGGTTCAGCGGAATACTGGCCACCTCCGAGACTGGAAAGATCGGTGCTACCGTTCGTGTATTACCTTATCACAAATTCATTGGAAACATTTACGCCATGGGGCAGGTAACGTGGGCCGACACCGCCTGACAGCCCGCCGCGACTCCCATTTCCCCAACAGGTCTACTTGAGTCGTTCACCTTTTTCGGAGGAGAAGTATCATGCCGATGAAAAAACGGGTCTGGGAACTGATGGATGAGACACTGTTCACCATTTCAACACACGCATCCGTTGCGGACGCCATACATCGATTTGTGGAGATGGAAAACAAACATGCCCAATGTAGTGCGTTAATGGTCGTGGATTCCAACAACGCGTACCGCGGCCTCGTCACCCCAAAGCAAGTATTGAAAAGAGTCAAAGCGGTGTTTGATGACTCCTGCCAGGAGGGAGAAGTCCGCCTGTTCGACCGCTTCACCCACCGTTGCAATCTCGAATCCCGGAAACCACTCTCTGAGATCATGCTACCGAACGTTCAAATCGGTCCTTCTGCATCCCTATTGGACGCGTTCAATAGACTCATGGAAGATGACCTGCAAGTCCTTCCGGTTGTGGAAGGCAGAAAACCCATCGGGATGCTGTCCATCGACAGTCTGTTTCGTGCGGTAAGAGATCTGGTGCGTGGATGAATTTGGACAACCTCATTGAACTGGTCGAAGATCTATCACTCGCTTTCGGGGTTTCCGGTTTCGAAGACCCTGTGCGCGAGCGGATAAAGGAACGACTGAAGGATTTGAACGTCGGTTTTGAAACCGACGTGATGGGTAATCTGACCGTTATTCTGGACCAAGGCCGGGATTTCACGGTAATGGTGGACGCCCACATGGACGAAGTGGGCCTTATGGTCAACTGTGTGGAGGAGGAAGGCTGGCTGCGGTTCGCCACACTCGGCGGTTGGGATCCTCGAATACTACCCGCCCATCAGGTGGATTTGCTTTCCCATCAAGGCAAAATGGTCCCGGGAGTGATCGGCGCCGCACCTCCGCATGTCCAAAGTCAGGAAGATCAGCAGAAGCCGATTCAGCCGGACAATCTTTTCATTGACATCGGCAGCCGTTCAAAGAACGAGACGGAACAACTCGGCATCACGGTGGGAACCCCGGGAGTACTCGCCCTACCCTTCAAACAACTGGCCGGAGGTATGTTCACCGGCAAGGCGCTGGACGACCGGGTTGGATGCGCTCTGCTCATCCAACTGCTGAGGCATTACCACGATCATCCCCCCGGCTATACGTTGGCGGCCAATTTCGCCGTCAATGAAGAAACCGGACTCCGTGGAGCGAAAACCGCCGCCTACCGCATCCGCCCGGACCTGGCGTTTGTGATCGAGACTACCACGGGTGACACGCCTGGAACGCCGGCTCACCAGCAGCCCACTCGAATCGGAAGCGGTCCGGCGATCACTTTGGCCGACAGGAACATCATCGCGAGGCCGGCGCTTGTAAACGCCGTTATGGAGACGGCTGTCCGGTCGGGCATTCCATTTCAGGCAAAACGCCCTCTGACCGGCGGTACGGATGCAGGCGCCATTCATCTGTCAAGAGGCGGCGTCCTGACATCGGTCGTCAGTGTTCCCTGCCGATACCTGCATTCCCCTGTCGGTTTGGCCTGTATAGAAGACGTTCATCATACCTTCTCGCTGCTTCGCGCTCTTCTCGACCGCGCCACTTCGATCTACGAGCAATGCGCACCTTGACAACCCCGATCCTCTTGTGGTCTATTCATTTTTTTTAAATTCTGCGCGGACGGTTGGAGGAATTCATGGACTACAAAGAGACTCTTAATCTCCCATCGACATCTTTCCCGATGAAAGCGAATCTCGTCCAGCTTGAACCCAAGCTGTTGAAATCCTGGGACGAGGGGAACCTGTATCACCAAATCCGGAAAGCCTCCAGTGGAAAGAAGCGTTACATTCTCCACGACGGTCCCCCCTACGCCAACGGCCACATCCATATGGGCACGGCCTTCAACAAGATCCTCAAGGACATCGTAGTTAAATCAAAACAGATGACCGGTTTCGACGCCGTGTATGTGCCGGGTTGGGATTGCCACGGACTTCCAATCGAACATCAGGTGGAAAAGCAGTTGGGAGAGGAGAAGGCTCGGATGTCGATTTTGGACGTCCGCCGGCGTTGCGCCAAATATGCCACCGAATTCATTGACATTCAGCGGGAAGAATTCAAGCGATTGGGCGTACTTGGCGAATGGGAGAATCCTTACCTCACCATGGCGCATCGCTACCAGTCCATCATAGTACGTGAATTCGGCAAATTCATGCTGAACGGAAGCGTCATACGCAGCAAAAAACCCATCTATTGGTGCAGTTCCTGCCAGACCGCGCTGGCCGAGGCGGAAGTCGAGTACGAAGACCACGTATCCCCGAGCATTTTTGTGAAATTTCCCATGACCACGGATATAGGATCCAAATTCCCTAAACTTACAGGGGAGAAGGTTTTTGTGGTGATCTGGACCACGACACCGTGGACCATACCCGCCAATTTGGCGATCGCACTGCATCCTGATTTCGATTACGTTGCCGTTAAGGTGGGCGATGAAGTGTATATCCTTGCCGAAGGACTGGTATTCGCTTGTATGTCCGCATTCGGCATCGAAAAATATGAGATTTTGGAGTCCTTCAAAGCGAAAGACATCGAAGGGTTTAAGTGCCGCCACCCGCTTTACGACCGCGAGTCGGTAATTGTTCCGGCCCCATACGTGACACTCGAGGCTGGAACCGGGTGTGTGCACACCGCTCCGGGGCACGGCCGGGAAGACTACGATACCGGTCTGCTTTACGGCCTGGACATCTACTCGCCTGTTGATGATCAAGGCCGGTTCACGAAGGACGTGGACTATTTCGCCGGCGAGTTTGTCTTCGATGCAAACACCTCTGTTAACAGAAAATTAAAAGAATCCGGCATGCTACTCCTGGAAGAGGATTATACCCACTCCTATCCCCATTGCTGGCGTTGCAAGAAACCGGTCATCTTTCGTTCTACGCCTCAATGGTTCATCTCCATGGAGAAGAACGACTTGAGGAAGCGTTCGCTCGCTTCCATCCGGACTGTAAAATGGCTCCCTTCGTGGGGACGCGACCGAATCTACGGCATGATCGAATCGCGTCCGGATTGGTGTATCTCCCGACAACGGACCTGGGGTATTCCCATTGCTGTTTTCCGCTGCAAATCCTGTGATGCCGCTATACTCAACCAGAATATATTGGACAAAGTTACGTCACTCATTGAACGGGACGGTGCTGACGTTTGGTTCGAAAAGGACGTCCAGGAACTCCTGCCCGCGGGTACGGTGTGTCCCGAGTGTCAGGGCGCGGAGCTTGCCAAGGAAAAAGACATACTGGACGTCTGGTTCGATTCAGGCGTAAGTTGGGCGGCGGTTTTAGAGGACCGGGATTATCTCGACTACCCGGCGGACATGTATCTGGAAGGAAGCGATCAGCACAGGGGCTGGTTTCACAGTTCTCTCCTGGCTTCGGTCGGCACTCGGGGCCAGGCCCCGTACAAAACCGTGCTCACCCATGGATTCGTGGTTGACGGTGACGGCCGGAAAATGTCCAAATCATTGGGCAACGTGGTGGCCCCCCAGGATGTAATAAAGAAGCACGGCGCCGAGATCCTGAGATTGTGGGTAGCCGCCGAGGATTACCGCGACGACATCCGGCTTTCCGACGAGATACTGCAACGCTTGACGGAATCATACCGTCGCATAAGAAATACATGGAGGTTCCTGTTGGGGAATCTCAATGACTTTAACCCCGATTCGGATCGTGTGGACGATTCCGAGCTTTCGGAGATGGACCGCTATGCGCTTCACCTGCTGCACAAGCTGATCCGGAAGGTCCGTTCCGGATACGACACCTTCGAGTACCACACGGTTTTTCATTCGGTACATAACTTTTGTGTCGTCGGTATGAGCGCCTTTTACCTGGATGCGCTCAAGGACCGTTTGTACACCTCTCCCCGCAGATCGAGGGAACGACGATCAGCCCAAACCGTGCTTTACGAGATCATTGATTCCCTGGTCCGGCTTATGGCGCCCATCCTTTCCTTTACTTCAGAGGAGATCTGGTCCAATCTACCCCACGGAGCAGATGGAGAACCCAGCGTACACATGACTTTGTTTCCGGATATGGACGAATCCAAGATCGATGAAGACCTTGCAGAGCGATGGGAACGGCTTCTGGGTATCCGCAGCGAGATCACCAGGGCCATCGAGCCGGCTCGAAAAGCCAAAATCATCGGCCATCCGCTTGACGCGCGGGTCGTTCTGTTTCCTTCGAACAACCTGCGCGAACTCATCGAGCCGCACCTCGAAGATCTCCGAGTTGCCTCCATCGTGTCCCAAGTCGAATTGGGGCCGGACGGGAAAGCCCCGGACCAGGCGTACCGCAGCGACCTGTTCGAAGGATTGGCGATTCATATTGAAGCCTATGCCGGAGAAAAGTGTCCCCGCTGTTGGAAACGCAGAACGGACATCGGATCCGTCTCTCGATTTCCGGAAGTGTGCGCCACGTGCGCCGATCAGCTCGAGGCGTCACAAGTCGAAAGTAGTTCTAATATCTAGCCGAAAGGCGCGACCTGTTGAAAATCAAGACGCTCCTATTCATCGTCACTGTGGTTAGTGTCATCGCGCTGGACCAGGTTTCGAAACATTGGATACAGACGGACCTGGAGTGGCGGCGTTCCGTGACCGTTATCGACGGTATGTTCAATCTCACGCATGTTCGGAACACCGGCGTGGCGTTCGGCCTGTTTTCAGGAGGCCCCAATCCGATGCGGACCATGGTGTTCGCCGGAATCTCCCTTATTGCCATGGTGGTCATCCTGTTGTTTTTTCGCAAGTTGGGACCGGAGAAGCGCCTTTGGGCCATCGGACTCGGTCTGGTGTTCGGCGGCGCATGGGGAAATCTGATCGATCGGATCCGCTGGGGATACGTTGTCGATTTTCTCGATTTCTACTGGAAACGATGGCATTGGCCGGCCTTCAACATAGCCGATGCGAGTGTTACCTTGGGCTCCATACTGCTGCTGATTCTTATCCTATCAGAAAAGCCGGCGTCCCATGCATCCTGACCTGATTCGATTCAATGGTTTTGCCATTCACACCTATGGGGTGCTCGTAGCCGCTGGATTCCTGGCCGGGGTGGCTTTTTCGATTCGGGAAGGCCGCCTGGCCGGTATCCCGAAGCAGCAGATTCTCGATCTCTGTTTCTACCTCCTGCTGGCCGCCATCATCGGATCCCGCCTCCTCTACGTGATCCTTTATCTGGACGAATATCTCGAATCACCCCTCGCGATCTTTGCAATCTGGAAGGGAGGCCTGGTCTTTTCGGGTGGGCTGATTGCCGCTCTGGTCACTGGTCTCGTCCTGGCCGGACGATGGAAAATGGGCATGTGGCGAACCGCCGACGTGATGGCTCCGGGAATCGCTCTGGGACAGGCCATCGGCCGTATCGGATGTTTCTTTGCAGGATGCTGCTACGGCGATCCCACCGACGCTTTTTGCGCCGTCACTTTCACCGATCCGGATTCTCTGGCTCCACTATTCACTCCGTTACACCCGACCCAGCTTTACTCGTCCGGCGCTCTCCTCCTGATATTCCTTATCTTGTGGGCATTCAGAAACCATACCAAGTGGCAGGGACAGGTCTTTTGCCTGTACGTGTTCCTGCACTCATCCGCACGGCTCATTATAGAGGAGTTCCGGGGAGACGCCCGGGGAGAAGTCTTCGGAGGTGCGATGACGGTCACCCAATTGGTGGCCATGATCTTGTTGGCCGCCTCCATCATTGCATGGATCGTCCTTAAAAGGAAACACTCGACCCAATGAACAGCATATTGGAGCAGGCTAAAGAAGTCCTCGAACTCGAAGCACAGGGCATCCTGGCTCTAATCCCTCGCATGGATGAAAGATTCATCCATGCGGTAGAAACCATCTACCGTTGCGAAGGACGTGTCGTGGTGTCCGGCATCGGCAAGTCCGGTATCGTGGGCCGAAAAATCGTGGCCACCATGAACAGCACAGGGACACCGTCCCTCTTTCTGCATCCTGTTGAAGCCATGCACGGAGACTTGGGCATGGTCTCGTCACGCGATATCCTACTGGCCATTTCAAACAGCGGAGAAACGGAAGAGATCAAGCACATGCTCCCTTCCGTAAAAGCCATGGGTACGCCGATCATTGTTTTTACCGGGAATCCGGGATCCACCCTGGCCAAGGAGAGCAACGTGTGCATCGACGTGGGCGTTGAACGGGAGGCGTGCCCATTAGGCCTCGCCCCCACCACGAGCACTACCGCCGCCTTGGCCATGGGCGACGCCCTGTGCGTTGCTCTGATCAAAAAGCGGAACTTCGGAAAGACCGACTTTCAACGATTTCATCCGGCGGGATCCCTCGGGCAACGCCTGAGCGTAAGGGTCACACAGATCATGTTTACCGGGGATCGCGTACCCATCGTTCGAACCGGCATGCCGCTGATGGAAGCCGTCCTCGAAATCGACCGGCACAACCTCGGCCTGGTCCTGGTGATCGATCCCAACCAGGAACTCCAGGGCATCATTACGGACGGAGACTTGCGCCGGGCCATGATTCGCTACCAGGACTTCGAATCGCTTCGAGTGGAAGACATCATGACGGCGGACCCCGTCTACATTCACGAAAACATGCTGGCCGTCGAAGCGCTCGACCTGATGGAGCAAAAAGGCATTACCTGTCTCGTTATCACGGACGGCGGAAAAGGTCTCAGGGGCATCGTGCACCTGCACGACATTTTAGGGCGTGGAGAGTTCCGACTGGTGAATGTTTAGATCCTTCCCCGGCCGTCACCCTCTGTATACGTTCGGGACATCTCGTCGAAGGATGTTCCGTGCGTTCGATCATTAGCGGACACCACTGACCTTTGGCCTTCCGGATCTCTCCGCACAATCAAGCAACCGTCTGTTTCTGCAATGTAATCCCAGCCCAAGGCCCGCAGGGTTGTGTCCGGAGGGGCAGGCCCCTGTGCCTGCCCTGTTCCCGCAATGTAATTCTAGCCCAAGGCCCACAGGGGCCGGAATCTTCGCGACCATTTCCTCAACAAGGCGGCATAGTCGGAACAGTCGATCCGGTGTCCATGATGGTGTTACCTCCTCTTGTGCAGTTATCCGTCAATCAGCGGCAAAAAACGATTGATAATGGGAATACGTAGGAATATCATGGCCTTGATCAAAAAACGGAAGGAACTGCCGTTAAAATGACCGTATTGCCGGATAACAAAGGACAAGGAAGGGTTTGCGATGCTCTTGCTAACGGCATTCAATCGAATGCCCGTCTCTCCATCCTAACCGGTCGTTTTTCCATCTATGGTTAACACTCTCTGTACAGGCAACCGCCTGACCGGCGAGGTTCGCCTGGGACCCACGACGACCCAGTGTCGACTGCGGGATCGACCGGCGCTCTGCCGCGAACTGGAAATACGAATCGCAGGGCACAAAGCCGCCATCAAGAAAGAAACGCAATTCAATCGATAAGTGGAATTGAATGTGAAAATAAGGGAATTGGAGAAACAACTTCAGGCAATCATCGCCGAGTTGTAAGCGGAGGACAAGTCTTATGGAAAAGCTGGATCCAAAGACGGACGGTGCGTCGGCGGACCTCGTCGGTCAAAATATCGAGAAACTCCAACAATTTTTTCCCGACGTGTTAACCGAGGGAAAGATAGACTTCGATGTCCTGCGCGAGACGTTGGGCGACTACATTGACGACCGGCCTGAAAGGTATAGCTTCACCTGGAAGGGAAAGAGCCGCGCCCGGCGCATCGCCCAGACCGTGTCCACCGGGACCCTTCGCCCATGCCCGGAAGAATCGGTCCACTGGGACACCACACAACATCTATTCATCGAGGGCGACAACCTCGAAGTGCTGAAGCTGCTTCAGAAGTCTTACCACAAGCGGGTCAAACTGATCTATATCGATCCGCCATACAACACAGGAAATGAATTTATCTATCCGGACAAGTTCGCCGACAATCTTCAGACATATTTGGAATACACAGGACAACTCGATTCGGAAGGCCGCCGGTTTTCCGTGAATGCGGAATTCGGAGGACGCTATCACACAAATTGGCTCAATATGATGTACCCGCGTTTAAAGCTCTCACGAAATTTGCTAAGGGAAGATGGGGCCATCTGGATATCAATCGACGATATTGAGATTGGCAATTTGCGTCACGTATGTAACGAAATCTTTGGTGAAGAGAACTTTGTTGCTACTTTCATTTGGGAAAAGCGAAAGACGCGTGAGAATAGAAGGGTGTTCTCATTTAACCATGATTACGTGGTTTGCTACGCTCGAGAGAAAGATGCCTTTCAAGTCTCACGCAACATGCTTCCACTGTCTGAAGAGGCGCTTGCGAGGTACAAGAACCCTGATAATGACTATAGAGGGAACTGGCAGTCTGTCTCCCTAAATGCCCAGGCTGGGCACGGTACGGCTGCACAGTTCTATGAAATAATAACGCCTGCAGGAAGAAAGCTTAGCCCACCGGCAGGGCGTTGTTGGTCTGTAACTCGCGATAGGCTTGCTGAACTTATTGCTGATAATCGCATCTATTTCGGTGAAGAGGGGCAAAACGCACCTCGGCTCAAGGTCTTTGAGTCGGAAGCTGAATTAGGACTGACCCCTCACACTCTCTGGACAGCGAATGAAGTAGGAACGACGGACAGTGCAAAGAGAGCGTTGATATCACTTTTTGGTGGGCATTCGGTTTTCGAAACACCCAAACCGGTGGATTTGCTGAGGCGCATTGCTCAAATCTCCATGGGAGAAAAAGACATTGCCCTTGACTTTTTTGCCGGGTGCGCACCCTTATCCGAAGCGATTCTGAGCTTGAACGGTGAAGACGGCGGCCATAGAGCGTACATTGCTGTTCAACTTCCGGAATCGTGTGAAGCAGCATCTGATGCGTTCAAAGCCGGATTCAATAATATCGCAGAAATTGGCAAAGAGCGAATCCGGCGGGTCATAGAGAAAATCAATGCAGAACGCCCAGCTCAAGACAAGCAGAAGCAAGAGAACCTCCCAGGCATGGAACCAATCGTGGGGAAGTTGGACCTCGGCTTCAAGGTTTTCAAACTCGACGCCAGCAACATCAAACCCTGGGATGGGGATTTTGACAATGTAGAAGCCTCCTTGTTCGACGCCATAGAAAACATCAAACCGGACCGCAGCGAAGAGGACGTGCTGTACGAACTGCTGCTCAAATACGGTCTGGATCTGGCCGCGCCCATCGAAGAGCGAACGATCGATGGCGGAACCGTATACATCATCGGGGCCGGGGCATTGGTCGTCTGCCTGGCCGCCAAGATCGGCCTCGAGATAGTGGAAGGCATCGCCGCGCTGAAGGACGAACTGGAACCGGAGGTCATGCGGGTGGTGTTCAAAGACGCCGGATTCGAAGACGACGTAGTCAAGACGAATGCGGTTCAGATGCTGAGTCATGCCGGCATCGACGATGTGAAGAGCTTATAATAGTAAAAGGAGGCGCCGTCATGAACGAACACGATCCTTTACTGAAAATACGTTTTGATGGCGAAGCGGTCGGGCCGGGCAAGATCTCGGTGGAACATTTGCTTCGTTTTCTAACCAATCTGGACAAGGCCCTCCAGCGGACGGGACGGATACTGGCGGGAGAAGCCGAAATCGTGCGACGAGGGCGACCGTTGCGCAGTATCAAAGAAGAATTGGCGCTGGATTTGGTCCTGCTGTCCCACGGCAGCCCGGCGGCGGTACTGGGCTTCGATCGGCGGCAGGAACAGACGGTGTTGCCGGGCATGGACTTGGGCCTTATGGCCCTTGAGAAAGCCATCATGGGCCTGGAACATATACAGACATCGGACGATTCTCTTCCCGAGGGTTGCGACGCCGGCGTGCTGATGAAATGGCGTGACGTGGGAACACTCTTCAGTCAAGGAATCAAGAGTATTGAATTTACCCTGAACCATCGGGAAACGCCGTTAACGACGGCATTCACCCCTGAGGGATTCGCTCGGTTACAGGAACGTATCAAAGGGCCGCAGACCAATATCCGCGAGATCGAAGGACGGCTCCTGATGGCGGACTTCAAGGAGCACGGTACGCGCTGTCGTGTGCATCCGGCCGTCGGGGATCCGGTGCTCTGTCTCTTCGATGAGGAACAAAAGGACGACGTGCTGGAAAACATCCTTCACTACGTCCGTATCGTGGGAGAGACAAGGGAGGACCCATTTACCGAAAAGATAACGACCATCAAGATTCACGACATTATTCGGTTGGAGGACCGGGAGGACGCGGCTGCCGACTTACTACCCCAGGGGACGCCGATCTCGCAAGGATTCTGGCAATCCCCGTCTTTGGACGAATTGGCGCAAGCGCAAAATGTGAAAGCCATGACGGATGTGCGGAAGCTTTTCGGTACCTGGCCCGGTGACGTCGATGATGGATTCGAAAAGACGATTGATGAATTGCGGCATTCGACCATGGCGGGCGGAGATTTCTCATGAACGACGCCAAAATCGTCCTGGACACGAACATCGTCTCCTACTGGATGAAGGGTGGTCTGATGGCGAATATGTATGCGCCGCACCTCCAGGGCAGACTGCTTGCCATTACCTTCGTCACCGTAGGCGAGATGTACTTCGGGGCTGAGAACCGGAACTGGGGACAAAAGAATCGTAAAGTACTCGAGACAACATTGCGCAATTTTGTTGTGATCCCCTATGATCATGAAATCGCTCGCTGTTACGGCAAGCTGGTCAACCAGCGTAGGCGCGCCGGCAACCCGATTTCTTTTAATGACGCCTGGATCGCTGCATGTACCGTTCGGCATGGCCTCCCCTTGATCACTCATAACGCGAAAGATTTCGAGGGAATCAGTGGACTGGAAATCATAACGGAAAACAAAGGGGACACCCCTTGAGGAGCTCTTTTTTCTCAGGGCAAACCTGTCCGCAGGGAACCGTATGATGAAACTGCAATTCGACCCGAACCTGGACTTTCAACACGAAGCGATCAATGCGGTGGTGGACCTTTTCGACGGCCAGGAAATCTGCCGGACGAACTTCACGGTCGCACCCTTGAAGTATGATCCCCAACTCGCTATGCCGGGGATGGAAAACGATCTGGGTATAGGCAACCGGTTGCGTCTTCGGGATGAGGACATTCACAAGAACATCAAAGAGGTCCAACTCCGCAACGGCTTGGCTCCTTCCGAGTCCCTCGACTCTTTAAACTTTACGGTGGAAATGGAGACCGGAACCGGCAAGACCTATGTTTACCTGCGTACGATTTTCGAATTGAACCGGTTGTACGGATTTACCAAATTCATCATTGTAGTGCCGTCGGTGGCCATCAAGGAAGGCGTGTACAAAACGCTTCAGATGACGGAGGCGCATTTCAAGGGACTTTACGAAAACATCCAATTTGACTATTTCATTTACGATTCCCAGAAACTGGGACAGGTGCGAAGCTTCGCCACCAGCGATTATATCCAGATCATGGTCATCAATATCGATGCGTTTCGCAAAAGCTTCACCGACCCTGACAAGGAGGACAAGGCCAATATTATCCATCGCCCCCATGACCGGATGACGGGATATCGCCCAATCGAATTCATCCAGGATACGAATCCCATCGTAATTATCGACGAACCGCAAAGCGTGGATACGACCGGCAAAAGCAAGGAAGCCATCGCGTCGCTGAATCCCCTCTGCACCCTTCGTTATTCCGCCACTCACGTGGACAAATACCACATGATGTACAAACTCGATTCGGTGGACGCCTACCAGCGAAAGCTGGTCAAGCAGATCGAGGTGTCCGGCATCGAGGTCAAGGATAGCCACAATAAGGCCTTCATTCGACTGCTAAGCGTCGATAACAAAAGAAGTCCGATTACGGCGCACATTGAAATGGATGCGATGAAGCGTAACGGAGAGGTCAAGCGGGTGAAAAAGGCCATCCGCAGCGGTGATGACCTGCTGGATATTTCCGGCGGCCGGAGCGTTTACGACGGCTATATCATAGAAGACATCTATTGTGAAAAAGGCAATGAGTACATCAGCTTCACCAGCAAGCCCGAGTTGATCAAACTGGGCCGGGCCATTGGTGAAGTGAACGACGATGAATACAAGCGACTGCAAATTCGCAAGACCATCGAGAAACACCTTGAAAAGGAGACAGAGCTTCGTCCCAAGGAAGTGAAAGTGCTCAGCCTGTTTTTTATAGACCGGGTTGCAAATTACCGCTGGTATGACGATGACGGCAAGCCTCGACCCGGTAAGTACGCCAAAATGTTTGAAGAGGAATATAAACGGGAGATTCGTAAACCCAAATATCACATCCTGTTTAACGGCGCGGACCTGGAAACCGCTGCGGAAGGAGTTCATGACGGCTACTTTGCGGTGGACAGAAAAAAGACGGCTTCGGGAAGGTCCGTTGAGGTGTTTAAGGACTCCCGCGGAGAAGGAAGAACGGTCGCTGATGAGAGTGCATACCAGCTTATCATGCGGGATAAGGAAAGACTATTGAGCTTTGATACCAAACTCAAATTCATTTTTTCCCATTCGGCATTGAGGGAGGGATGGGACAACCCGAATGTCTTTCAGATTTGCACCCTCAACGAAACCGCATCCGCCATGAAGAAACGGCAGGAAATCGGTCGGGGGCTTCGCATAGCCGTCAACCAGGACGGCGAGCGAGTCCATGGTTTTGATATAAACACATTAACCGTGATGGCGAACGAATCCTATGAATCATTTGCACAACAGCTACAAAAAGAGATCGAAGACGAGACCGGCATCAAGTTCGGTGTGGTCGAGAAGCATTTGTTCGCAAACATCCCGGTTCCGACGGACGATCACCAGATCAACTATCTTGGGCTCGATGCGTCTCATTCCATATGGGATCATTTGAAGGACAAAGGCTATATAGACGCAAACGGTAAAGTGCAGGATGCACTACGGTCCGACTTGAAGGATGGTGCGGTGGATCTGCCCGATGAGACCGCAAACGTTTCGGAGCAGATCATCGCCTTTCTTCGAAAGGTTGCCGGGACACTGAACATCAAGAATGCCGACGATCGAAAAAAGGTGGAACTGAACAAGGCCGTTTTTCTCAGTGAGGATTTCAAACGATTATGGGAACGCATCAAGTACAAGACCACTTTTCGGGTGGACTTTGATTCGAAAAAGCTGGTCGAAACATGCGCGGAAGAAATAAGCAAAAACCTCATTGTTGGGCGGGCAAGGTTCATCACGAGGACGGCGACTCTTGATGTAGACCGTGGCGGCGTCCTGACGACTGCGGTTCATGAAAGCACGACCGTTTACGAGGATCGCGATTACCAACTTCCGGATGTGGTCGGCTATTTACAAAACGAGACCAATCTTACCCGGCGTTCCATCGTTGACATTATCGTGAAAAGCGGTCGCTTGGAAGACTTCAAGAACAACCCACAGAAATTCATCGAACAGGTTGCCGCTATTATAAACCACCGGATGCGGACCTTTATTGTGGATGGAATCAGATATCAAAAAATTGGAGACCGGCATTATTACGCGCAGGAGCTTTTTAAGGAAAACGAGCTATACGGATATTTAAGCAAGAACATGGTCGAAAGCAAAAAATCGGTTTTTGACCATGTGGTGTATGATTCGGATGTGGAGGCGGACTTTGCCAAATCATTCGAGCTGAATGACGAGGTGAAGGTCTATGCCAAGCTCCCGGCATGGTTCAGGATCGACACACCCCTTGGGAGCTATAACCCGGATTGGGCCGTTCTTGTGGAGTTCGAAGGTAAGCCTCGATTATATTTCGTAGTCGAATCCAAGGGTAGCCTTTTCAGCGAAGCACTTAAAGTGTCGGAAAACGCCAAAATTACATGCGGACGGGAGCATTTCAAAGCGCTGGAGAGCGATGTGGGATTTATGGTGGCGAATAATTTCTCAACCCTTTCAGCAAAGATCTCTGCAACGGATTAAAACCCTTATAACGGCGGGGCAAGCTTTCGCGATAACTCCTGTTTAGAACGGCAGCACCGGTTCTCTCAATATGGACTGGGAGGCCCGAAATGCGGTAGCGGACAATTCGGGGTGGGAGTCGGTCAGTCCCGCGAGCTGTCGAAGGTTGTCCGCCGTCCGGTAAATGATCATGGCGAGATCTCCTTCGTCCAGTCCCGACAGATACAACGTTTCGTCCCACGAAGCGCCCGAAGCCCATGAAAAGATCGTTACCGCCGGCCGATACTGGAACCGGGGCGTGGCGAATCCGTTCTTCTCCATGGATTCCTTGAACCCGGCCGTTTCGCGCAACAGGAATTCGAACGCATCGTACAGCTGGTCGTCGCCCGCAATCCATCCCTGGGGCAAGTCGGTGTCCCCACCCCTTTCCCACACGAACACCGCTACGAGTCCCGCCATCATGGCCGGATCCTCTGTAGGCAGAGCATCTTTCCGAATGCCCTCGGCAATCAGCAGCGGCTGATCCAGACGCAGCCGGGCGGCCCAAAGGCCGTCCTCCGTCAGGCGTCCATACGCATCCACAAAGTTGGTTTCCTGCAAGAACTCGAGGTGGCGTCTGAAATCCATCCAAACACGCTCTTTTTCCTCATCGATTTGGCGCATCAGGAAGATGGCCTGGGTGCTTCGCGTCTTCCATTCCTCGTTTTCGAATTCGTGACACAGTTCCACGTGCCTGCAGGCTTCGCAGGGCATCCGCTTCATGGTTTCCCGGGCCTCTTTGAGTTCTTCCTGCATTCGGACCACTTTGGCTTCGAAGTACGGATGCAACGGCGTTTTGATGGACAGGGCTCCAAAGCGTTTTTCCGCTACATCCCGGATCCGCTTCGCCACGATCTCCGCCTCGAGGTCTTCCGGAAGATCCACAACCGCATCCAGGATAGGACCGATCTGCCGAATTTCGAACTCACGCGTCTTGATGCGCCCGCGTTTGACTTTCATCCCAAGGGTAACCGGGGTGGCTGTGAACGATTTTCCGTCCTTAAGTTCCGGGGGTTCTATCACACAGAAGCGTTTTCGTTTCTTATTGAGGAAGAGCCTGCCTCGGACGAGATGGGAACGGCGAAACCAGGCCAACCTTTCCGCTTTCAAGCGCCGTTTCAGATAGCGCTCTTTGTGTCTCAGCACCTGCTGTTGATCCATCATGCGTAACGCTTCCCGGAGGTTCCCGCACCGGGGTTCGCTCAGTTCCTCTTCCAGGCTTCCCAGAAGACTGTCGAATTCGGCTTGCATTTCCTGCAGGTTCGAAGCGCCCTGAAACAGAAACAGGGATTGTTTGAGCAGCTCTCGTATTTCTTGTGGAACGTGCGACAGCAGCAAATTGAGCGTCATGGAAAAGCTGACCCGCATCTGGCTCATGATGGGCTCGGGGTCTGAATTGAGCAGTTCAGCCACCAGAGCCGGTCTTTGATAAGGACCCGGGAGTACGAGTGCAAAACCGATGCGGTCCATACCGCGGCGGCCCGCGCGCCCCAGCATCTGATGGAGTTCCGTGCTGGTTAGATTCTCGAAGGTTCTGCCGTTGAAACGATCGCTGTTCATAAACGCCACTGTCCGCGCCGGAAAATTGACCCCTGCAGCCACCGTGGATGTGGCGAATATGGCTTCGAGGAGACCTTCTTTCATGAGAGTCTCCACTAGTAGCTTCCAGTAAGGAAGCTGGCCTCCATGGTGGGCGGCCACCATATGTTTCTTCAAATCAGGCAGGTGCGGATGATTCTGCAGAAACGGCATCTGACCCAGGAGTTCGTTCAAGCGTTTTCGGAAGCGGCGGATTTTCGCCTGGTCTCGATCCGGTGCGGACGAGCAATGAGACACGGCCAAACTGCAGTCTGATCGGGATTTCAGGAAAAATATGGCGGGCAACAGGTTCATCTCTCTCATGGCCGTCACGACCAATCCCAGAGGGATGGGCTTCAAGGAAATTCCAAAACGACCCCTTTGGAGACTTTCTTCGTAGGTCCGGATGCGGCGGTTCAGACGCCCCCGCTCGAGCAGGGGGACCGTCTCGCCGTCCGGAAACATGAACAGGCTGAACAAGGGTACCGGGCGGTCCTCCGCCCGGACCACAAACGTTTTGTTGGTTCGCAAGGTACGCAGCCAGGCTGCGATTTGTTCCGCATTGGAGATGGTAGCGGATAGCAGAAGAAGGCGAATCCTGGAGGGCAGGTAGATCAGGATTTCTTCCCAGACCATGCCTCGATCCGGGTCGCCCAGAAAATGGGCTTCATCCAGAATCATGAGTTGGAGGTCCAGGTTCTCTCCCGTGTACATGGCGTCATAAAGGTGATTTCTGAAGATCTCCGTGGTCCCCACTAAGATCGGCGCGGATGCATTCTCTTTTCGATCTCCAGTAAGTATACCGACCTTTTCCGCACCGAAGTGATCCTGGAATTCATGATACTTGGCATTTGAAAGGGCTTTCAGCGGAGACGCGTACCAGGTGCGCCCACCCACGGCGATTTGCTGTTCCATAGCCCTGACCCCGATCCAGGTCTTGCCGGATCCTGTCGGCGCGGACACGAGCACGTCTCCTTCTTCGAGATGCCCCACTGCTTCGAGCTGAAAGGGGTCCGGTTTGAACGCCTGTTTACGAGGCACTCCCACCTTATCCAGCGCCTTCTGGGCTTGAGGGCTTACTTTGAGCTTGAACTCCTTTCTTGAATCCATCTTTCGGGGTGCATTCCTTTCTGCTCTGGGTAGCAAATAGACAACATGGGACGGATGCAGCAGCCGGCAGGCCGAATTGTGTCGCTCTGATTTGTCCTTACTTCATTATAGTATAACACATTATTTTTGCACTTTACTCGAACCTTTACAATTTTTCCGTGGAATCCAAAGCACGCTTGCGTATAAATCCGTGTTTGTGATAGGTTACTTCGATAAGTCAAACGCAGATTTTCGAGGTTGTTTCACCCGACTGCCTTTGTACACTTTCCGTGCACGAATCTCAGCTCTGCGTTCTTGGTTCGTCTTCCCGGAGGATCTCAAAATGAGTGTGGCTGAAAAGATTATCGGCTTTATGGAACAATCGTCCTGGATTCGTAAGATGTTCGAAGAAGGAGCGCGCTTAAAGGCCGAATTGGGTCCCGAAAACGTCTTCGATTTTAGTCTCGGCAACCCGAACTTGGAACCGCCGGAGGACTTCCATCGGACCTTGAAAGCGGCTGTGGATGACACTCGACCCGGAACGCACGCCTATATGCCGAACGCAGGCTACGCGGATACGCGCGCCGCTGTGGCCGAGTACCTGTCCGGGCTGCACAAGGTTGCGTTCGGTCCCGAACACGTGCTCATGTCCTGCGGAGCGGCCGGAGCGTTAAACTGCGCGCTGAAGGCGATTCTGAATCCGGGTGACGAGGTCGTTACCTTCCGTCCGTTTTTTGTCGAGTATACTTTTTATGTGGACAACCACGGAGGCAAGATCGTTACAGTGCCGGTGTTGCCGGATTTTTCGATGGACATGGCCTCCCTGGAAGCGGAGCTGTCTCCCCGAACAGCGGCCGTGCTCATCAACTCGCCCAACAATCCTACCGGTAAAGTGTATAGTGATTCGGATCTGCAGGCGTTGGGAGGTCTCCTCCACCGAAAGAATGCCGAATTCGGTCGAACCATCTACCTGATCGCTGATGAACCCTATCGGAAGATCGTGTATGAAGGTGTTAAGGTGCCGAGTCCCTTCCGGCACTATAAAAACAGCATAGTCGTCACTTCCTATAGTAAGGATCTCTCTCTTCCGGGCGAACGGATCGGATTTCTGGCCGTTCATCCGGAAGCAGACGCGGCAATAGCTCTGATGGGCGGCGCCGTTCTGGCCAATCGCATCCTGGGTTTCGTCAACGCGCCTGCGTTAATGCAGCGGGTCGTTCGGCGCCTCCAGGGAGTGACGGTGGACATTTCCGTGTATCAGGCCAAGAGGGACATGCTTTGTGACGGACTTGCCCAGGTGGGATACGATTTCCACAAACCCGAGGGCGCTTTCTACCTGTTTCCCAAATCGCCCATTCCCGATGATGTTGAGTTCGTGGCCGAACTCCAGAAACAGAATATCCTTGCGGTACCTGGAAGAGGGTTCGGCGGCCCGGGGTATTTTCGTCTGGCGTACTGTGTGGACGATGCAACGATCCAACGATCCATACCCGCTTTCAAGAGAGCCATGGAAGCCTGCATCAAGCTATGAGAGCATTCGGAACCGGTCGTTGCGTGATCGTTTTCTCGTAAAGGTTCCGAATTCTTTGGCAACGGACGAAGACGCGTCCTTTGCCCGGCAGAGGGCGCGGCATGGTTTTTGAGATGTGTTTCCACCATAATCTTAGATAAGTGAAGTAGACGTATGGAAAACAACGAGACACATTCCGACAGTCGACATACATTCGGTCACGAGGACATTGATGCTCTCGAAGAGCGGGACGAGGGCCGGTGGGACAGGCCCGGCAAAGATCTTCGAGCGAATCTGTACAAATACATATTGGGCCTCATCGTACTGGTGGTGCTGGTATTGGGATCGGTTCTGTATCTGTTGAATCCGTTCGGCGGTGACGGACAGGGGATCCCCACGGAACGACTCGATGTGGTGCAAACGTCGCCGGCGGATCGAATGCCCCCGAAAGATACGGCGGTCTCGGACGGGAATGATGAAACCGATACAGAGGCGCCCAGCGATGTTTCCGGAGAGCCTTCTTCGAAATACATCTCCATGCAGGACGAAGAGGAGTTGAAACCTACGGCCCCGGATGAAGAGGCGGTCGATCAGATAGCTGCGCTCGACAGCGCCGTGGAAAGCGAGGCCGCGCGGAAAGACGACATGGGGCCTTCAGGAGCGGTTGCGCCCTCGACTTCTGCAATAGAAACCGGATCCGAAAGTGAAACGCCTCAGGAGGCCGCTCCATCCCAGGAACTGTCCGATTCTCCCAAACCATTGCCGGTCACTATTCCGGAAGACCGGGAAGAACCGCCTATTGACCGAAGAACCCGAGTCCAGAGCAAACCCGCGGAGAAGAAATCTGCTCCGGAGACGAGACCTGCTCCGGAGACGAGGGTAAGCAAAGCCGAACCATCCCCGCGCCCGGAGATACCACAAATGCCGCTCTGGTATGTTCAGGTCGGCGCCTTCAGTGAGAGATCAAACGCCGTGAGTTTAAAGGCGCGCCTTGTGGATGCGGGTTTCCCGACATCCATTACGTCTACACAAAGGGGTAATCGGGTGTTGCATATTACTCGAGTGGGCCCTTACCCATCGCGGGTGAAAGCTGAGATCGGTGCGGAAAGGTTACGAAAAGAAGGGCATCAGGCGGTAACACTCCAGCTCAAACAGTAACTCCGGCTGTTGCATTTCCCCTTGGCCCAACCAGCCGTAAAACAGGCGAATCATCGCACGTCTCCGCTTGAAGACTTTTTACCCAAACTCATTCAATCGAGCTTGACCGGCCGTGAACGCCGGTTTCATGTTTTGCAGCGGTCGAATCGAATTGGCCCCACTCGAGGCTTGTTTGGCCCGAGCCGGGCGGAACGTTGATCGGGCGTCGAATTGAGTAGCACAACAGCCATGACCGGAAGAAAACGAAAAGCCGCCATTATCACCTTTGGCTGCAAAGTCAATCAGACCGAATCCGCCACAATGGAGCACGCACTTCGGGAAGCCGGGTACGTAGTGGTTCACGGCTTTCCAAAAGACACGGCGGATCTTGTCGTCGTTAATACATGTGTGGTTACTTCCAGGGCCGAGGCCGAATGCAGGCGCGCCGTTAAACGGGTGCACCGAACTCTGCCGGAAGCGGATATCGCCGTTACGGGGTGTTATTCGGAAATCGCCGGCGAAGAAATCACGAAACTTCCGGGCGTTCGGTTTGTCATCGGCAACATGGAAAAGGAGCATTTTCTGCAGGAGAAACGGCGTCCGTTCGACGGAAACTCCGTGCAGATACAGACCGGTTCCGTGTGCAGCAGCAGCCCGACATTCAGCAATGCGGGCGCCCATTCACTGCAGGGAAAGACCCGGGAGTTCTTGAAGATCCAGGATGGCTGCGAATCCTTCTGTTCCTATTGCATCGTTCCGTATACCCGGGGAAAATCGCGGAGCCTTCCTCCGGACGCGGTGATCCGGCAGCTTAAGGAGGTGAGCGAACGCGGAGTTCAGGAAGTGGTGTTGACGGGCATTCATTTGGGCCGGTACGGACTCGATACGGCGCCCCCTACCCGTCTGTTGGACCTGCTTCAACGGATCGAAACCGAGCGTCCGGTACCTCGAATTCGGTTGAGTTCCATCGAACCACTCGAACTTTCCGACGAGTTGATCGCAACAGTTGCCGAATCACGATGCGTGGCGCCCCACTTTCATGTGCCGCTGCAAAGTGGCGATCCGGAAATCCTCAAGAGCATGAATCGGCATTATTCACCCGAGACGTATGCCCACGTGGTAACCGCCATCAAGGAAGCACTGCCTTCGGCCGCGGTTGGCGCGGACATTATCGTCGGTTTTCCGGGTGAAGGAGATGTTCATTTTCAGAGGACCATCGATCTTGTGTCCGGCCTGCCTCTCTCCTATCTCCACGTTTTCAAATACTCGAAACGAAGTGGTACTCCGGCATCCCGCATGAAGAATCAGGTGCCTCAGGAAATTCTGAAGCAAAGAAGCCGCAGGCTGATCGAGCTTGGACTCGAGAAGCGCGACCTGTTTCGTCGTTCCTGGATCGGCAAGACGGCACGCTTGTTGGTCGAAGAATCTCGGGATCGGCGTACGGGGCTTCATAAAGGTTACACGGACGAATATGTTCCCGTACACGTTTCGGCGCCTCGAAACATGACCAATCGTCTGGTCCGGGTCCGAATTGTCAGGATCGAGGGAGATATTCTGTATGGAGAAGTTCCGGCCCCGGAAAATGACGCGTCCTGACAGGTGGTCATTGACACCTCTGCCTTATACGATTACAACGATCCTGCAAACAGCAGGATTTTTATCCGAATTCCCATTTGTTCTTGATTTCCAGCTTCGATTCGGGACACGCCAAAATGACACTTGAGGCACATTCATCAGAAGATCCCCGATTATCCATCGTAATACCGATGTATAACGAACAGGAGAACGCTGCGGCTCTGGTCGAGAAGGTCGGCCGGGTCATAACTCCGCTTGGCTTATCGTGGGAACTCGTCCTGGTCAACGACGGCAGCACGGACGGCACTCCGGAGGTCATCGAACAGTTGAGTCGCCGACACCCTCACCTGCGGATCGTTTCTTATACTCCCAATCGCGGGAGGGGCGCCGCTCTCAGAAGAGGCTTTCGAGCCAGCCGGGGAGACTGGGTCATCTCTACGGACGCGGACCTGAGCTACTCGCCTTCTTACATGCTTCAGATGATCGAGATATTACGCTCCGAGCCGGAAACGGACATCATACTGGCTTCTCCCTACATGCAGGGTGGACGCGTGGAAGGGGTTCCTTTCTTCCGTCATATGGTGAGCCGAATGGGAAACCGGTTCCTGAGGGGAACACTTCCCAAACCCATCCACACGGTGACGTGCGTGTTCCGGGCCTACCGCCGCGAGGTTCTGGATGACATGGAGCTGGAATCGGATGGGAAAGAAATCCATCTGGAGATCCTTTCCAAAGCCATGGCTGTCGGGCGGTCCGTCCGCGAGATACCGGCAACGCTGAGAAACCGGAAGAAAGGGAAATCCAAATCCAAGTTCGCGAGGACCTCCCTGACCCATGTCGTGTTTTCCTTCATGGAAAAGCCGATGATGTTTTTTGGCCTGTTGGGGCTGCTTTTATTTCTCGCAGGTCTCGGCATCGGCGTTTATCTCTTTTGGCTTTATTTTCGCCAGGAGCTGAACCCGGTGCGCCCTTTGATGAACCTCATGGCGTTGCTCACCATTTCGGGGCTCTTTATGGTCTCTTTCGGTTTTCTGGCCATCAAGATCGGAATCATTCGCAAAGAAATCTACAAGATCCAGAAGGAAAACCTCGAGATCAAACGGTATCTCAAAGCCGGTATCGATTCGACTACCGGTTCTATGGACTCGGAGTAACACCGAAACCAAATTCGAGACCCAGGACCGAATCGAGGTGGAAGGCAGGTCGAAAGCCGCCCCTCGGGGGCCTGAATGTTTCCCCGGCGTGGAGGTCGGAGTGAGTGGGGTCTTACGTGCCGCCACCGGAGTCGGGTTGCCGTGGTTCGGCGTTCCTATGAGAATACATGAATAAGCGGCATACAGGCCCGGCGAGTACCCGCGGCGCCTTACCGCCTTCAACTGGAAAACGGCCAAAAAATGGATGTATGGTCAGGGCCTTCGGAACCTAACGTACTTTTCATGACCAATGGGTATCCGGACTTTCCGGGCTCGTTCAGAGGGCACTTCGTTCGCAGAATGGCTCAAGGCGTCAGCTCACGGGGGTACAGGGTGTTCGTTGTGACGCCGAAGGTCTATACGGAGTCCCGCCTTTTCGAAGTCGACAGTGGGAACATCAGCGTGATCCGCTTTTCATACCCTTCCGGGGGCCGTCAGCTCATTCAAACCTCTTCGATTCCCGTTGCAGCCATGATGGTGTATCTCGTAAATGCCTTACTGACGTCGTATCGCATTGCCCGAAGGCATCCCTTCGTCCTGATACACGTTCACTGGGTGATTCCCATGGGACTGGTCGGGGAGTGTCTGGGCCGAGCATTCGGGATCCCCGTGCTCGTTCACGCCATGGGAAGCGACATACATACCTACGCAATCCGAAACCGCATGCTCGCTGCTCTGACCCGACACGTGCTGCGGCATGCGGACAGCACGGCAGCGGTAAGCCGGGACCTCGAGGAGAGGATGCACATGCTGGCTCCCGGATTGCCCCCCGTGCATGTCATCCCCAACGGAATCGACATCGAGGCTTTCAGGACAGGCGATCGCCGCGATGCCAGAAAGAAACTTGAATTACCGGAAGAGGCGACTTACTTGCTGTTTGTCGGAGGGCTGGTTCCAATCAAAGGCATCGACCTTCTGAAGGAAGCGCTCTCCCCCCTGTTGCGGGAAAGGCCGGACCTCAGACTTATCGTAGCAGGCGACGGTCCGCTTCGGAGCGATCTGGAATCATGGGCCGGGCGGACAGCGCCGGGGCGGATTCACCTGTTGGGAGGAATACCCCACGAGAGGATGCCCACGGTATACCGCGCCGCGGATGTTTTCATTCTTCCGAGCCGGAATGAAGGTCTTCCCAATGCGCTTCTGGAGGCTATGGCTTCGGGACTTCCCTGCGTCGCTTCCCCAGTCGGAGACGTACCGAGGGTGATTCGACACGGCCGGAACGGATTGCTGGTCCGGACTCGGGATGCATCCGGACTGCGCGAACAGGTTCAAAGGGTGTTGGATGCCCCCCAGGAGGCTGCAAGCCTGGCAACCCGCGCGCTTGAATCCGTTCAAGCTTACAGCGAGGAGATCTCTTTCGACAGGGTCATCCGGTTGTACGAAACGCTCGGAAAATACCGATAGACCCTGATTCGAAGTTCCCGATTCCGGGCCGGAACACGTTCAGCCCTGGAAAAGACTTCCGGCCTTTCCCGCCAATCGTCTGACAACGCTCTCCATTTCTCGCAACACCAGTCTCCATCGTGCCCCACAAAGCCGGAAATTCAATCTCAATAGCTGGACGTGAGCCACGAGAATGGCCAGGCTGAGGAGAGCGACGGACAGGGTTTCATTCCTGCCGAATGCACCCAACACCAAAGCGCCCAGGGTCAGTATAAAATATTGGGCCTGCCAGATGAGCCCTTCTTTCTGCTTTCCCAGTGTATTGAAGAGGACCATGGGAGCGCTCACAAATTGAAAGAACACCGCCGGAGCGAGAATCTGCGCACACATCCCCGCCTCGGACCATTGGGATCCGAATATCCAGTGAAAGAGCCATTCTCCCGAAAGAGTCAACAGAAGGAAAGGAGCCATACCTATGAGGATCAAATGCCCCGTAGTTCGCGACACCAGTCTCGCCAGGTCCCCTCCCCCACGAACCTCGGAAACGGAACGTTGATAGAACACCTGAGCCACCGACTGGGTGGTCAGTTCGATGGGGACCAGTACCATCCGCATCCCCAGGCTGAACAAACCCACCATATTGGCTCCAAAGGAAGCCGAAAACACGACGAAGGGCATATAGGATACCAACGAGTGGAGCAGCAGATGTGGAAGATGGAACTTGGGCAGGTTGGAGTAAGTCCTGAGCAGATCCCTGGCCGGCTCCCATGAGACTCGTCTGGGAAGAACCTCTCGTCCCGTCCGTATCAACACCCACATGGCCTTACATAGTTCGCAGGCCATAAATCCGATCAGCAACGCAACCGCAGCCCCATGTGTCGCAAGTCCCAAGCCGACCTTGGTCAGCGCCCCGGCGGATGCCCCTGTCACTTTGGAAACAGCCATCAAAGGGAACCGGCGCTCCCGCGCAAGCCAATAGTCGTAGACGCGGTTAAGAGACAGAACAGCGGTCGCCAGCGGGAACCACAGCGCCAGAGTAACGAGCTCAGGGGCTTTCAACCACTCGCTTAATGGTTTCCTGAGAGGCACGATCACTATTAAGAGGGCGATGACGCTCACCAATATGAAGGCCTGGCAGACCGTCAGGAGCGATCGGGCCTCGCTGCGGGATTTGGGAAGAACAATGGCCGGCTCGTAACCGAATCCTGCGGCAACGGACAGGGGGATTGCAAGCGAGGTGATCAGTGCCAGGATCCCGAAATCCTCGGGGCTGTAAATCCGCGTCAAAATAGGATACACGCCCACATTGACGGCTTGGGCCAATCCTACGCCGGTCATCACCTTGACTACGTGAAGCCAGAACGTTTTCCTGGGTTTCTCTGAATTCAAGGAAATCCTTTACGGCTGTTCCG
>Ga0068714_10000648_pt1 | contig 63506 bp, 65 predicted proteins | sample MTBNYHSulfiMetaG_FD_62988 | JGI IMG/M metagenome (GOLD analysis project Ga0068714, IMG submission 62988) | Enrichment culture microbial communities from rom New York Harbor, USA that are MTBE-degrading - MTBE-NYH (New York Harbor Sulfidogenic)... | ecosystem: Environmental > Aquatic > Marine >...
CAAGCTATATGCAAGGGATGTAAACATAATAAAAAATGCATAAAAGACTGGAACAAAGAAAAAATATTTTATATAGGAAGCAATAAAATAGATAACTATGAAATAGTAAAGGCAATGCATGATAAAATCAGAACAGCTGAGGGAAGAATGATTTATAGCAGGAGAATGCCTACTATTGAAAAAATATTCGGTCATATAAAAAAGAATTTAAGATTTAATCAATTCAATGTAATAGGCATAAAAAAAGTAAGAATACGGTGGTCAATTATGTGTTCAGCATACAATTTAATGAGAATATATAACATTGGATTGCAGCAAATTTAAAATAATGGTTGATTAGTATGATTTTTTTGTATTTTTGAATAAAAATTTAAAAAAAATAAAAAAAATTTTCAAAGTTATGCAACATTTTCGATAGATTTGTTTCTATTAAACGATTATTAGATGTCAAGACAAAATAATTAAAATATTAAATGATCATTTATTTATATTTTGGAGGAATTTATGAAAAAAAATTTTATATTTATTTTAATATTCATTTTAATATTTCTTTCTTCATGTGCAACAGAAATTGTCAGAAGGTCACGCTGGGAAGGTAAAATTGATGGTAATTTTGGAGAAGAGGAAGCATTTAAAAACAAACATGATTTAGAGCTTTATTTTAATAATGACAATACTTGTAGAGCCGTTATTATTATAAATTGGATTGACGGATCTTCATCGGATATTGCATTAAGCGGGGATTATACATTGGATAATAACAACTATTATTTTAGTGCAGAAATCGCCGATGATGACGGCAGTATTGAAGCCGAAATTGAAGGAACATTAAATACTAATTCCAGTTATGGTGAAGGAGATATTGAGTTTAAATATTGGGGTGGTCCCCCGCCATCTAAAAAATCAGATTGGGAATTATCAAAATCTTATTAAACAAAAATTTATAAAAAAATAAATTTCATCCAGGAGGTGGGTAAAAATATTATATTAAAAATCAAATAAAACCTTGCCGACCTTAATATCTTTTTAATAAAGAGAAAAAGGATGGTGAGGTTTTTTTATTTTTTACTTATTTAATAAATTCCCTAACACCTTTAAAAGTTTTACGGTGTATTATAGAAGGCCCATATTTTTTTATTAATTCTCTATGAAGTTTTGTCGGATAACCTTTATGTTTATAAAAATGATAATCGGGATATAATTTATCCATCTTATGCATATAACGGTCTCTTTCAACTTTTGCTAAAATACTTGCAGCCATAATTTCATGTATTTTTGTATCACCTTTTATTACGGCTTCACCATTATATTTTAATCCAAACGGATAGATATTACCGTCAACAAGTACATAATTAAAATTTGATTTGATTTTATCTAATGCCCGATTCATTGCTAAAAATGTGGCTTGTAATATATTTAAATCATCTATTTCCTCATGTGTAGCATAACTTACACCAAATGCTATTGATTTATCAATTATTTCATTATAAAGATTTTCTCTCAAACTCACTGATATTTTTTTAGAATCATTTAATAATTTTATTTTTTTATCGGGATTTAATATTACGGCTGCTGCATAGACCCTTCCTGCTAATGGCCCCCTACCGGCTTCATCGACTCCAACAATGATTTTATTCAATAATTGTAACCTCTTTTTTAAAGAATATTATTTAATGTAATAGCATCTAAATATTTTTGCAGATCAAGATTATAAGGATTGTCTTTTATACATTGTATAACTTTTTTACTGATTTCATTATTATTAAGTGATTTTTCAAGATAATCCGGATTCTTACTTAAAAAATTCTTACCGTATTTAATCGGATCATTTTTAAAATCTTCAATTAAATTAAATTGTTTAATATTTATTATATTATTTTTAATAAGTAATTTTAAAAATTTTTTATTGATAGTAATTGCGGAGTAATTTTTAATACCTTCTTTGTTTAAAGAATCGGTTCCTCCTTCATCTCTATCAACGATACATGCATTTAAAATAATATTGCCGTTAACATTATTTATTGCAGGTATCCAGGCTCTTTTATGACTTGAAGCTTTTGTTACAAGATCACATATATGACATACTTCTTTTTTTTTTATATCATAAATTTTTTTATTTAAGTTATATACCGTTAAATCCTTAAATATAAATAATATTTCTTTCCCTGTTAAATAAGATACAATAGGAGAAAAAAACCAGTCTCTTCTTTCCCCTCCTGATATATATTTACATTTATTAAAATCAGGTATTTTTTTTAAATTTTTTATAAAAATATCTATTACTTCTTTAAATAAACTGTTTTCATTATAAAAAGAAATTACTTTATCATAAATTTCTTTTGTAAAAATATATTTTTTATCTTTATTATTATCTATAAAAGTAAGTAATTTATTTGCTTCTGATTCATTACCGAATAAAAAATGAGTATTTATAAAATATGGTCCAATAGTTCCTGAAGTATACCAAAAAGGTGTATCTTCATGAGCAATTTTAATACTGCTTGTTGTAAATAATGATTTTTCTAAAAAATTCATATACTTATATTTCTAAATTTAAATTTAATATTTTTTGTGAATATTTCACAACATACAAAATCATCTGTTTCCGTATTATTTTCCGGTAAACTATAATAATTCCCGCAAACGGAACATCTTATAAATTTTTCTTCGCATTCTTTCGAACAGTATGATGATTGATTATTTACATCATTGATTAAATAATAATTACCACAGCATTCACATCTTCTGTAAATATTTTCCATAGATAAAAATTATAACATTTTTATTAAAATAATAAAAATTTAAATTAGTAAAAATTTCATATTTTTTTATATTTAAATAAAAAGCTTCCTCTATCTCCCATAGATATTAATTTTACAAATTTATCAAGTATATTTTTTATATGAGTATTTATCATCCCTGTTGTAAATCCGCTTCCAAATCTTGTTTTACCAATTAATTTAAAACCATTTTTATTTAATAAATTTAATAAGCCTTTTAATGAAGGAATATGCAGATGTTCATAAGGCATTAAAAATCTCCATTTGTTTTTAAAAAAGTTAGATATAATTCCGCATAATGGCACTTCTATTAATATTAAGCCTTCATTTTTTAATTTTAATTTTATCAAACTGATAAGATTATCAATATCCGGGATGTGCTCTAATATATTAAATAAATAGAGATTATCAACAGAGTCGTTATCTAAGATTGATAAATCACCATTGTATAATTTAATATTATTAATTTTAATTGATTTTAATAATTCATCCGAAATATCAATACCTATTATATTTTCAGCTTTATTATATTTTAGATATTCTAAGAATAATCCATTTGCGCATCCAAATTCAACATTAACTTTATTTTTTAGCCGATTTTTACTAAAACCGATTTCTTTTAAAGTTTTATCTCTTTCTTTAAAAAATATATTTTTTCTATCATGATTTAAATAACCCGGATTCATATTTTGCTTTATATCATAATATGATGCATAATATTTTTTTAAAGTATCAAGTTCCGGTAATGGGAATTGATGTAATGATTTACATAAATTGCATTTATAATACAAAATATAATTATTAAAAAAATTTGAGTATATTTTATATTTTTCTTTTAATTTGGACGATTTGCAAAAATTACATATCATATTTATTATTTACTTTTTTTAGTTTTTTTAAATTCATCATTTATTGAATTATATAAGTTATTATATTCACTAAATGAATGAATTTTAAAAAAGTGTAATATAGGAGTATATATTTGTTTATATAATTCATATTGATCTTCTTCATGCGACATTAAATTAGCAAGATATATACAATATATTATTGAGCTGTATTTTGGATCACTATCTAACGGCTTGTTATGATATTGTATTGATTGAATGTATTTTTCAGGGAAATTCCATTTTTGAGCCATTGTTGCCCCGATCAAAGCATGATTATACCCGGTTGTTATATCTTCAATTATTCTTATGGGAATCGATTTTGTTTGGCATATTTTGGTCAAGTCTTTAATAAAATTGGGATTTATACCAATTAAAAGTATATGACCAATATCATGTAATATTGCACTAATATAAAGATCCTCGGGTGATTCATTAGGTAAAAATATTTTTCCTAATCTTACCGCAAAAAATGCTACTTTATGAGAATGATTTAAGATTCTTTTCATTTTATCAAAGTCGTAACGTTTTTTTAAGATTTCAATTGTACCGTAAGAGTAAAGAAGTTCTTTTAATTTTTTAAATCCTACAAGTTTAACAGCTTCATTTATTGACGATATTCTGTTTTGCAGCATAAATATAGCTGAGTTTGCCATACGTAAAATATCCGCTGTTAAACTGGGATCATCGCTTATAATATCAGTTATTTCTTTTAATTCTACATCAGGAGTATTTAATAATTCTTGCAGCTTTAATATATGTTCAGGGAATTTCGGGATACTGTTAATTTCTTTTATTACAATTTCATTAATTATTTTATTTTGTTCAATTGTTATTAATGATAATGGTATCATAATTGAGGTAATTGTTTCATTTTTTGATTTATAAATATTTAAAGAATCCTTGGATAAACCGATTTTTTTTAACATTAAAATTGATATAATAATACCTAATCCTGCTCCTTCCTTGCTTGTGCTCAATGTAGCAAAAGCTTCTTCAATAGAGTTAAATTTTTTTGCACTTGCGATTCTTTCTCTTGCAATCTGTAATTCTTCAGTGGATATCAATGAATTATTTTTTACCGATAAAATAAATATATCATCCTCTACTTTAAAACTTGCCCTGATATAATAGTTATTATTTTTTAATAATTTTGAAAAATGTTCTTCATTTTTAAAACATTTAGTATTAAAATCTTTCATGCCTTTAAAATAATCAGCAGGATTTGTAATTTCAAGTTTGTTGCTTTTAAAAAATATTCTTTTTAAATTAGCCTTTTTCGCATTTTCTAAGATTTCATTTAAACAATAATGAAGGTAATCATATATACTTTCTTTTCCAATTTCTTCCAGACATTGTTTTAAAAACTCTGACAGAAAAATTTTATCTTTTTGATTAAGTTCAATTATTTCTATAATAACTTCATCATTTTTCGTGAATTTTTCTAATAAAGAATCAGAATCAGAGATATTAGAATTATATATATCCATATTATTATTTTAATAAATTTTATTTAATTATAAAATATTTTTTTATTTTCCAATATCTTTTCTATAAAAAGATCCTTCAAAATGTACTTTTTCTACCAATTTATATGCACCTTGTAATGCAGCCAATTTAGAGCTGGCTGTATATACTGCATTAAGCACACGGCCGCCGTTTGTTACTATATTTTTATTATGATATTTAGTACCGGCATGAATATAATTAAATGGATTAGTATCAAAATTTATTTTTAATCCTTTTTTATATTTTTCGGGATATCCTCCTGATGCAATTACAACGCAAGCACAATAATCATTTTTCCACTTAATAGAATGTGACTCTAGATTACATTTGGCAGTTGCATACATGATTTCAAGTAAATCATTATCAATTAATGGTAATATAACCTGAGTTTCAGGATCTCCAAATCTGCAATTAAACTCTAAAACATTTATATCATCTCCATTGATCATTAAACCAATATAAAGTACACCTCTATAATCAATATTGTCATTTTTAAAACCTTTTTTTATATTCTTTAAAATATTCATTTCAATTTGAGTTTTAATTTTATCGGTTATAGATGTGTGTGGAGCATAACTGCCCATACCTCCAGTATTTTCACCTTCATCATTATCCAGAGCTCTTTTATAATCCTTGGCAGGTAATAAGGGTAGGAAGGTATTACCGTCAGTAATATAAAAAAAACTCATTTCTTCACCTAATAAAAAATCCTCTATGATAATAGACTCTCCTGCATTTCCATGTATTTTATTAATCATAAAATCATGAATAACCTTTTTTGCTTCGTCTTTTGTTTTTACAATTTTAACACCTTTACCTGCTGCGAGTCCGTCTGCTTTAATTACTATAGGAAATGTAAGTTTATTATTTAAATAATTATTTGCTTCTTCATAATTATTAAAATTTTTAAATGATGAAGTTGGGATATTATTTTTAAACATGAATTGTTTAGAAAATATTTTACTGCCTTCAAGAATAGCACCGGATTTTTTTGGTCCGAAAACAGGAATACCGCAATTTGCTGCTTCATCTGCCAAACCTGCAACCAAAGGATTTTCCGGTCCGCAAACAATTAAATCAATTGATTTTAATTTGGCATATTCAACTATTTTATCAATATCTTCTAAACTAATATCAACACATTCAGTTAATTCTGCTATACCCGGATTACCTTGAATGCAATAAAATTTTTTTAATCTTTTTGATTCGCTTAGTTTTTTTGCAATAGCATGTTCTCTACCACCACTGCCTATAAGAAGTACATTCATTATTTAAAATCTCCGTATTAAATTGGTATTTACTATATAGAAAATTAAAAAATAAAATCTACTATCTAAATATTTAATTATTTTTAATTATGATTTTAGTGATTTTAAATAATCTCTTTGCTTTAATAATTGTTTAGCATATTTTGATGATAAAGCTTGTTGACTGCTTTTTGTTTTTTCAATAGTCTTTTCAATTTCCTGTAAAGTCATTGATTTAATTTTTTTATTTTTTTTATTTTCTTGTGTACTTTCCGTACTTGTTGTTTCTTGTGTTTTTTCATCAGACATATTTATAACCTCTGTAATATCAATTATTTATAGTTTTTATTAATAACATAAATTAATATTTTTTTCTATATTTAATTTTAAATTTGATTAATTAGTTTTAATATAATAAAATTTAATTTAAAATACCCGATATAATAATTAAAGGTGATGTGATGAGTCAAAAAATTAACAGTGATGTTTATAAATTTAAAAAAGATCATATTTTATATAATGAAGGGGATCCGATAAAAGGAAACTCGATTTTTCTTTTGAAAAAGGGTCATGGTCAAATTATTTATAATTTAAAACATGATAAAAAATTAATATTAGATATTCCGGTAGGTAGTATCTTCGGATTATTTGAAACCATATCGAATGAAGAATATAGGATAACAAAGGTTAAATTTATTGAAGAATCGATAGTTTCTATGTGGCAAAAAGAAGATTTTTTGATTAATATTAGCATGATACCTGAATTAGGTTTAAAATCAATTGTATGTTTATCTGCATTTTTAAGAACTTTAAATCAAAAAATACAAGAGATTGGTTAAAATATGGATGAGAATATAATTAAAAAATATGAAAAAATAATGAAAATCGGATTAGGCGGTTTGGAAGCAATCGATGATGACATTATTAATACTTACGGTAAATATTTTAAAAAAGGTGATTTTTTAATAAAAGAGGGTGAAGAATCAAGAGATGTTTTTTTAATTATGAAGGGTAGTGTAATAGTAACAAAGGAAGTAAATACAATAAAAAAAGTACTTGCAATATTAGGCCCAGGTGAAATTGTAGGAGAAATGTCTTTTTTTGAATCAACAACAAGATCAGCATCTTGTATTGCTGATGATGATGTTATTACAATAAATTTTACAGATGAAACTTTTAGTGAAATTTATAAAGTCCATCCAAGATGGTTAGTACAGATTTTAGAATCATTATCAAAAAGAATAATTAAAACAATGCAGGTTTTAAAAGAGAGAATAGGTTAAGGTTTATAAATTACTTTATTTTTTTCAAGCCAACCTGTTATTCCATCTTTTAATTTTATTCTTATATAATCATCAACTTCTTCAATTATTATACCGCTTGTACCTATATTGACAGAAGTTAATAATGTTTCTGTATCATCCGGGATTACATAAAGATTTGATTTTTCAGCCGTTGTAACAAAATATTTTATATTATAAATTTTATATTGAATAAAAAAAGTAAACGTAAAAAATAATGTAAAAATTAATGTAATAGTAAAAAGAATAAAGAAATATTTCCTTTTTGTATTTATTAAATAGGTTAAAACAAGAAATACAATTGTTAAAAATTGAAAAATGATTATCAGTACTATTACTATTTTCATTGGAATAAAATAGATGATTCTTCTGGTCATTATTGTATGTTCACCGACATGAGGATTATCAATTTTGTTATATATTATATTTAGATTAAAAAAGACATCATTTTCAAAGGGTCTATAATATAATGATCTCTCAAAATAATATCTTGCTTCACCAATTTTTTTTTGTTCAAAATAGCAACATCCAATGTTATAATTAATTTGAAAATTATCATAACCATTATCCAGTAAATCTTTATATATTTTCAATGCATTTGAAAAATCCTTTTTTGAATATAATAAATTTGCGTGATCAAAATTATTGATAATTTCATCATTCATAGGATTAATATTTATTATTGAAAATAACATAGTAATAATACAAAATAATTTTTTCATTGGATAGTAAACCTCTATTATCATTTTAATGATAATTTATATTTTATTTTTATGTTTAATATTTTCTATTGAGTTAATAGTATTTTTAATTTTTTCGATTAATTTAATTAGATCTTCCTTTAAAATATTTTTATCTCCAAATCTGATAATATTAATTTCAGAAAAAATATTATCAAGATTGATAATTATTTCATCAGATACTAATAAAGACAATTTATCTTTTAGACTATTTTTTGTAAAATTAATTGATTCTATATTAAATTTTAAAAGAAAATATTTTTCTGTAGTATTAAAAATACTATCAATTATTTTAAATTGATTTAATTTATTAATATTTTTTTTAATTGTTTTTAATTCATTAATAAAAAATTTATATGCTTTCTTTTTTATTAATAATTCATTATGAATTGATATTTTATATACTAAAAACTTAATAACAATAAATAAAGAAACTAAAATTATCAAAATAATATAAATATATGTAATAAAATATAACCATTGATTATATTTTTTATAGCTGTTTTTTAAACCTAAATTAAGCTTAATATACCTAATACCTTTCATTTTTGTTTCATTTATAGTTGTTGAATTATCTTTTTTTTCATCGATTATTTTTTTTTCTTCTATATCCTCTTCTTCAAATTTAGGAATTACTAATTTATATGTTTTACCTGATATCTTGCAGTATTTATTTTTAATAATATCAAAATAACAAAAATCATTTATTGTTACAGTTTTATTGCCTGATTCTGTAGGTACTAATAATATCTCCCATGTTTTTTTCTTATAAACTTTATTTAATGAATCAAGATGGCTTTGAGTTGAAAACACCTGTAATGATTTATCAGCAGTAAAATCAATATCTTTTATATTTTGAAAATTACCTTCACCTTCCAGGATAATTTTTAATATTGCAGGTTCTTTTTTTTGAGGTTTTAAAGGTTTCAATTCTGTTGTTAATTTATAATAACCAACAGCACCATTAAACTCATTAGGAGGATTATCCGGTAAAGGAATAACATTTATATTTAATTTATTTGTAGAAATTTGAATATGTTTTAATGATGATAAATAATTAATCGAATCATAACCCATGAAGTCAATTATTGCAGGTTCAATATTATAATAACCAGGTTTTGTAATATAAATTCTTTTTCTTTCTAGTTCATATTCAAGATAGTTTTTATTCTCTTTTATTACTTTTTTTTCTTCAAAATCATTAATTTCATACTTTTCAACCCATGCAGTTGTTGGGAAATCAAGGCTTTTATATTTTAGATTACTCAAACCTGCTCTTCTATAAAATTTAACAGATATGTCTATATATTGATTTGTATATACTTCATTTTTACTGCAATTTAATTCTAATAAATATAATTTTTCATTATCAGTAATATTATTTTTATTATTGTCCTCATTATATGAAGCATTATTGCTGTCTTCATCTATTGATATAGAAATAACATCAGTAGTTACAGTATCTCCGTTAATATTTAATACAAATGGGCCGATGTCATGTGTGCCTTTTTCTGATATACTTGCTGTAAAAGAAATTGTAAATGAACTTGTCATAGTGCCATTAATAATTTTATAACTGGTTGCTTCTTTTGTTTTTTTAATATTTGTAAAGATCCCGATATTTTCTATTTTATTTACCTGTATACTATTAACTGTACCGATAATCTGTATATCAATATTAAATTCCTCATTTGGGAGAAGATTAGTTTTACTTACAGTCAAATTAATATCATAATCATTATTACTGAATAATGATTGTGTTATAAATAAAAATAAAAATAAAAATTTAATAAAATTAAATTTTACCAATAATTAGTCCTGTTATTATTTTTATTTTGTCTTTCAAGCTCTCTTTCTTTATTTTCTTTTTTTTCTTTTTCATCTAAAGCTTTTAATAGTTTGTCTATATCTTCTTTATTTAAATATATACTATAATTAATTTTTTGCATATTATTATTGTTATTATTATTGTCATAAACATTATTATTTTTATTGAATTTTTTATTTATTTTTTTAAAGTAATCCTTATTCAATTCATCTTTTAATAATTTACATATAGAATAATTATATCTCGCATCATCATCTTCCGGATTTAATTTTAATGCATTTTTAAATAATTCTGTTGCAAATGTAAAATTTTGATTATTAAATGCCAATATTCCATAATTAAAGAATATTTGTGATTTTAATGATTCATCATTAGTAACATTTAATGCTTTATTATAATATTCCTCTGCCTTTTTAAAGTCATTAAATTTTAAATAAACATTTCCAATATTATAGACCAGTTTTGCATATTCTTCACCTTTTAAATAAATTAATGAAGATATATAATATTCCAGAGATTTTTTATATTTTTTTTTATTAAAAAATATATTTCCCCAAAAACCGCCGTTTTCTCTTCCTTTCCAGATTATTTTTTTATTTGATTTTTTAATTTTAAAATCATCATTGTTTGAAAAAATATAATTATTATTAAAAAAAATAAAAGTTATTAATATAAAAATAAACAATTTCATTCCGCCTTGATAAATCAACCACTTAAATTTATTTTCTTTAATTCGAAATAATTTACCCTGGTCAAGAATAAAACCTAAAAAAAATAAAATTAATGCGGGTATTAAAAAAATATCATACCTGTCTTCTCTATCTTCCAAATTGTAAAGATATTCTTTTTTTTCTGTTGATTTATCAAGATAATTTATAGAATATTTTAATCTGCCTATATTATTTATCCGCCCTAGATATTTTCCATTAGTTTCTTTTGATATTAATTTTAATACATTTTCATTTAATTTACTTAAAACAGGTTTATTGTTGTTATCTTTTACATAATCTATAACATTTCCTTTGTCGTTATATATAGGAATTGGTTCACCACCTTTCATTCCTACACCTGCTGTATAGATTCTAATTCCCGATTTTTTAATTTTATTAAGATATTTTCCTATGTTTCCCTGTAAATTTTCTCCATCTGTTATTAATATAATAATTTTATCCTGAATTCCCACATCATCTTCAAAATCACTTTTTGAATCATAAATAGCATTACCGATATTTGTACCGTTTTTTCCAAGATACCCCGGGTATAAAGAATCAAGAAAAAATAATACTGAAGAGTAATCAAATGTAATAGGACATATTAGTTCGCTTTCTCCACTAAAAATCCTGATACCTATTTTATTGCCTTTTTTAGATTTTATAAAATCTATAATATTTTTTTTAGCTATTTCAAATCTTGACGGAATAACATCTCCTGTCTGCATTGAGTATGATACATCCAACAAAAATAAAATATCCTTACCTTTAAATTTAATATCTGCAGTTTTTATACCCCATTTTGGTCTTGCAATAGATAATACGCATAATGAGAATGCAATTGTATAAAAAACAAGTTTTAACCATTTTTGCCCTTCAGAATAATAAGGTATAATTTGTTTTTTATTATCACCCGAAATTTTTTTGACTCTTTTTTTTGAATTGAAAATTTCAAAGAAAATTATTAAAAATATTAAAGGAATTAATAAAAATAACCAAAAAGCATATTTATAACTGAACATTGTGTTAAAGCCTTTTAAATAAAAGTGTATTTAAAATAATTCCAATAAACATAAAAAGGATTCCATAAATTGAAAATTTATATCCTATATCATTAAAATCTTTATATGTATAAGTTTCTATTTTATGTTTTTCTATTTTATTTATTTCTTCAAAAATCGGACCCAACTCACCGGAAGTCTTTGCATGGTATGATATTCCGCCTGTTTTATATGCAATAAATCTTAATAAATCCAGGTCTACATCAGCATTACTACCTATGCCAATTGTATATACCCGTATACCGGTTTTTCTTGCAATTTCTGTTGCTGTTTCAGGAGAAATTTCTCCGGAATTATTAATACCATCAGTAACTAAAATTACTATTTTAGATTCTTCTTTATCATTATCAACAATTTTTAATAATCTATTAACTGCACTCGCAAGTCCAATTCCTATTGCAGTTCTAGTGATACTTTTTTTATTTGCATCTATATTAACATTTTTTATAAAGGTGCATAATTTATTAATATGAACAGTTGCAGGACTTTTTAATATTGAGGATTCCGCAAATGTAACAAGACCAATTCTATCACCTTTTCTTTTTTTAACAAAATTTATCAAAATATTTTTTGCACCGTCTATTCTGCTTTGCTGTAAAAAATCTTTAGTAGTCATACTTCCGGATGTATCCAATGCTATCATTATATCAATGCCTTCGGAGATAATTTTTTCTTTTTTTAAACCTGCCTGAGGTTTAGTTAGGCTTAATACTATAATAAACATACCTGATATAATTAAGAAAATAGAAAAATAATATCCTAAAATTGAAAATGAAGTTGTATTATGAAATTCAGATACACCGGTAATTTTACAACCTTTTTTAATTAAAAATTTAGATGATAAAATCATCAATAAAGATATTATTGGTAAAATTATTAAAATAATCGCCCATATGTTTTCTAATCTATAACTTTGCATTTTAATATTTAGCTTTAATTTATTATATTATTTTGATCTATAGATAATTTATAATTATGTATATTAATTCCAAGTTCTTTTACAGATTTTATAAAAAATTTTAATTTTTTAATGTCAAAATTTCCTTTAGCAAATTTAATTAAATCTATCTCCATTAAAGTATTTTGTATATCAGTAATAATATCCTCTTTAAAATTAATATTTCTAAGCGAAAATATTAATTCTGTTGTTGTTTCAGAAACTGCATTAAATGAAAATTCTTTATAAATTAATTTTTTTAATATCTCAGTTAAATAAGAGAGTTTATTTTCAATAGTTTTTCTGTCATCTGTATTTAAAAAATCAATTATTGATATTTCTCTTAAAAAATCATCAAAGGGAGGGATGCTGATATTTTTATCTTTAAATAATTTCTTTTTAATTATTTTATAGAGTATGTAATATAATAAAGAGCCGAAAAATATTAAAAATATAATCAATATAATTATTTTAATATGAAAAGAAAATTTATAAGGTATCTTTGCTTGTTTTTTTTCTTTTTTTAATTCTATCTTGCTGGGATCTTTGATATTTTTTATATTAGATATTTCTTCTTCACTTAATTGATTAACAACTTTAATTGTGTATTTACTTGTATTTAAATATAATAATTCACCTTCTGATGATACAAGCGGTATTGTAAAAGTAAAATCTTTAATTGTACCTTCATCAAAAAAAGAAAAGATAATTTCAAGATTTAATATATCTGATTTATAAAAACTATTTTTAGAATATATTTCTACATTTGAATGAGAAGAACTCATTTCTTCCCATAAAATATTTGTATTTAATAAGTTTGAAATTTTCACTGTAAGTTTAATTTTTTCACCTATCATTATTTTTTTTCTGGAAATTTTTGTTACAATTTTGTTATTTTCATCAGAAAATATATAAGATTTTGAGTTTATTAAAATTAGTGTAAATAAAAAGAAAAAGTATATTTTCCTCATGTTTATATATTTTTTAATCTCTTTTCAAAATAATATAATAAATTTTTTTCTATATCATCGGTTGTATAAATAAATAAAGGTTCAATATTATATTTTTTAATTTCATTAAAGAAAGCTTTTCTTTTATTTTTTCTTTTCAAAATCATTTTTTTATAAAATTTTGATGAGGTATCTATTAAAAAATGTTCATTTGTTTCATTATCAATCATATCGACAATGCCAATATTTATAGGATATTCTTCAAAATAATCTAAAAAAACAACTGGAATAATATCATGCTTTTTCCTGGCTATATATATTTTTTTTATATCTATCGAATCATAAAAATCAGATAATAAAAATATAATCCCTCTTTTTTTCATGTTTTTAACAGCATAATCAAGAGCATTATTGATATTTGTACCTTTATTTATTGGTTCTAAATATAAAATTTCTCTGATAAGTCTCAATATTGTGTTTCTGTTTTTTGTCGGCTGTACAATTTTTTCAATTTTATTTGTAAAAAAAATTGCCCCAATTTTATCCTGATTACTTAAGGCAGTAAATGATAAGATCGCTGCAGTTTCTGCTAATTTTTGACTCTTAAATGAATTTTGTGAACCATAGTAGAGTGACCCCGATAAATCTATTAAAAGCATTACATTTAATTGTCTTTCTTCACTATATCTTTTTGTGTATGGATTATTATGTCTAGCAGTAACATTCCAATCAATTCTTCTAAAATCATCTCCGGGTGAATATTCTCTCACTTCCTGGAAATCCATCCCGTAACCTCTAAAAATAGAGTTATATCCTCCGCATATTATTTCATTTACTTTAACTTTTGATTTTATTTCAATTCTTTTAATTTTTTTTAGTAATTCTTTTGGGATTTTATCCACGTTTGTATCCTAAATCAGGGAACAACTATAGCATTAAAAATGTTAGTAATTATTTCTTCTGCCGATATACCTTCAGCTTCTGCTTCATAACTCAATATAATTCTATGTCTTATTACATCAAAACTTACTGTTTTTACATCATCTGCCGTAACATAACCCCTGCCTGATAAAAGAGCATTGGCTTTAGCAGCTCTTGCAAGATAAATACTGGCTCTTGGAGATGCTCCATAGTCAATATATGAATCTATATCAAGATTATATTCTTTTGGATTTCTTGTAGCATTTGTTATTTCAACAATATAATTTTTAATCCTGTCACTAACATATATTTCATTAATAAGTTCTGTTAATTTTTCTAATTTTTGTTTATTTATTACTTTATTAACTTTTATTTCATCATCATTTATCATTCTATCTAAAATTATTTTTTCCTCATCTTTTTTAGGATAAAATATTTTTATCTTTAACATAAATCTATCAATTTGAGCTTCGGGAAGATTATATGTACCTTCCTGTTCTATCGGATTTTGTGTGGCCATAACTAAAAAGGGTTTAGGTAGAGGGTAAGTATGATCTCCAATTGTAACTTGTTTTTCCTGCATAGCTTCCAATAATGCAGATTGGACCTTTGCCGGTGCTCTATTTATTTCATCAGCTAGAATAATATTATTGAAAATAGGCCCTTTTTTAGGCTCGAAATTACTTTCTTTTTGATTATAAATTAATGTACCTATAATATCTGATGGAAGCAAATCAGGAGTAAATTGTATTCTGTTAAAACCAAGATCCAGAATTTCTGATAATGTTCGTATTGTTAGTGTTTTTGCAAGCCCAGGGACACCTTCTATCAAGATATGCCCATTGGATAATAATCCTATTATAACTCCTCTCAATAAATCATTTTGACCAACTATTCTTTTTTTTAATTCTTCAAATATAGAATTAATAATAGGCAAAGTTTTTTCTACTTTATCATTTATTTCTTTTACTTGAACATCCATATATCAAATCTCCATGATTGTAAAATGAAAAAGTTTTTACTTTATTTATTAAATCTAATTATTATACTTCAAATAAAATAAAAATAAAATAAACTTAAAATACGTTTACAATTGTTTTACACTGAATAAATAATTTTCAACTAAGCGCCTTTCTTGAAGAAGTCATTTAAAACGATTCAATGATTATAATTTAAAATATAAAGTACATGAAGATTAAAATAAAAAAAAGAGGTAATCCCATATATAATAGGACAACCTCTTTATATAAATTAATAATTAATTATTAATTTACTTTACATTGATCAGCATAGTAAGCCATTACCTTTACTTTATACCAAGGATAATAGATACCAAAAGTTACTGATGTTAATATCATTCCAATTACATGTATGCTGAATAATTGACCGCCTTCAAGATTAAGTTCAAATTTATCTGTATCAGCATATGTGATGTTAGATATTAGATAATTGTGAAGTTTTGCAATAGCCCAGAAAAAGTAAATACCAAAAGTGATACCAGTTAAAATACCCATGTGAATAACATAGATGCTAAACAATTCTCCACCTTCTCCAGTGAATCCAAATGATTTGCCTTCATAAACAGTATTTTCTGCAAAATATTTTAATATTTTAACATAAGCCCATGCGCCATAGATACCGAGAGTAACTGATGTTAAAATACCCTGTATTAAGAAAAGACTAAACATTTGTGCACCATCGCCATTAAAATCAAATGGTTTACCGGCAAGTTCTGTTTTTTGAGCAAAGTATTTACAGATTTTAGCGATAGCCCATGGCATATAGATATACAATGTAACAGCAATTAAAATTCCTTGGATAAGGAATAAACTGAACATTTCACCTCCATCGCCCTTAAATTCAAACTGTTTGCCGCCAAGAGTAGTTTTACTCATGTAATACCTTAATACTTTAGCCATTGCCCATGGAGCATAAATACCAAAAGTAACACCGGTTAGAATGGCATTGATAAGAAGGATACTAAAGAGCTCTTTACCATCCCCTTCGAATTTAAATTGTCCTTTCATAATAAAACTCCTTATTAAAATAGTTTTTAATAATATTTAATTCATCAAGTTTTTAACTCGATGATTTATCGCAAGTGATAAAGCAATTCCGCAAATTGTATCTTTTAAAGGTATAGTCAATCTTTTAGCTCTTTCATAACTATTTTTTGATTGAGTTAAAATTTTATAATATATTTTCTTTTTTCTTTTATAATCCGTAAAAACAAAAAAAGCGCCGCAAAAACACCACCAGCTGAATCCCAATAAAATATACTTGATTATTCCCGCAAAAAAAAATGAAATAAATAATGCTGTAAAAGAAAAAATATAAAATATCCAGACAGGAAAATTTATAATAATAAAATCTTTTAATGGCATTAATTAACCTTTTTTAATATTAATATTTTTATAATATCATTTATACTTGTATTTTAAATAAAAAAATTATATCATGCAATAAATATAATTAATTTTTTAAAAAAATATATTTTTTATTTAAGGAAAGTATATGGATAAATTAAAATTTGATGATAACGGTAATGTTATTTTACCTCAGCCGGAAGATATACCCAGGCAGGAAAGAGAACAGGCTTCCGGATCATACATAATGATGTTTGCCGGCTTGTATATTCCTTTGCCCTTTATAGAAATTGTAATGTCTATTATTTATTATTTTTATTATAAAAGAAAGAGCAGGTTTGTTGCTTTTCATTCTTATCAGTCTTTAATTACACAATTACCAATTACTTTTTTTAATACAATAGTAACAGTTTGGTTAATTGTTGGAATTTGGCATTATTATAAATACAATAATACGGGTATGATATTTAAAATATATTTCTGGATATTTTTAATTTTTGTAGTTTTATGGAATCTGATTTATATTATTTATTCTCTTGTCGCATCTTTTAAAGCGAATAAAGGCAGATTATTTTATATGCTCCTATTCGGCAGATTTGCATATGCAAAGTATTACAGCCAAAATGCTGTTGATGAATACGAAGAAATAGAAAAAAAGAATATCACAAATAAACCGCCACAAGGATTTTAGATAAATTATGAAATTTTCAATAAAAGAAATAACCATTTTTATTTTAATTATTATTATTACAATTATAATATCAATTGTTATTTTTAAAATTACCGATTATATTAAACCTGAGATTCAAAAAAAGTTGGAATTAGAAAAGAAATCGATAAAATTAGAAAATAAATTAAAAGAATTAATTAAAAAAGATATTGAGTTTAATTACAGGATTATCAGTAATAAAAAAATTAATAATTCTATTAATATTATTAAAGAAAGATTATTAAATAATATTACAGATAATCCTTATGATGTAGAAATTTATGTAATTGATTCATCTATGGTAAATGCAGTTGCATTTCCCGGGGGATTAATCATTGTATATTCCGGATTGTTAAAAACCAGTGAAAATCCTGAGCAGGTTGCATCTGTGATTGCTCATGAATTGGGTCATGTAGTAAATAGAGATGCAATGAATGCATTAATTGTAAAATTTAGCATCTATATGATAACTTCTATCATTAATAGGGGAGATCAAAAAATGATAGAAAATATAATTAAAAATTTAGTTAATAATACATATTCGAGAGAAATTGAAAAAAGAACAGATATCTTTGCATGTGATTTATTGATAAAATCAGATATTGATCCAATACATTTCAGTAATTTTTTTAAGATTATTAAAGAAAAACAAAGCACTATATTGGATGACAGTATTTTTAAATATATTGGGACACATCCTGATATAGATTCAAGGATAGAATATGCAAAACAAAGATCGCAAGAAGATTTTAAAGGAAAAAAAGAAAAAAAAATAGACATAGATTGGGAAAAATTTAAGAAGAACTTACCTTCGATTTTTGATTAAAATATAAAATTATTGTATATTTTTATGTTTTATTATTTTTCATGTATTATAATTAATTTTTAAGTTAAAGTATTGGATAGTTTAATATGAATTTAACAAAAGTTTTTATTATTATATTTTTAATATGCAATTCTTACATTATTTTATTTTCATCTGAATTATCAATAAATAAGAAAATAAATAATAGTATATTGGAGTTTAATTTATTAAAGCAAACAAATAATAATAATTTGATCGGTTTAGCAAAAAATTCTAATAAAAATATTAACAATTTTGATAATAATAATAATTATGCAAAATCCAGAAATATTGATCTTTTTAAAACAGGAGTAAATTTGCTTGTTTTTGGGATTGTAAGCGGAACAATTGGCTCTGGACTATTATCAACCGGATTTATATTTACATGGATATTATCTCTTCAAGTTGGCTGGACATTCGAAAGTACTTTAGCAGGTTTAATTACATCATATACATTTTTTGGAGAATATTCATTTTTTGCTTCATTAGCAATAGCATCCTGGGTTATTGGAGGTATATTTTTAGTATTATTATTAATGATTATACCCGGTTCAATTTTAATGACAATTGGATCAAGAAGAATAAGCAGTAATTTTAGGTCTTTAGATGATGCTATAGGCGTATCAATAAAAATAAAATAAATAATAATTATTTATAAAATAATTAGACTACCTGTCATTCTTTTATTTATTTTAATAAAAATTATTAGTTTTTATTTTAATAATTTAAAAAAAAATGATATAAGAAAAACTATAAATACCAAATAGAATTATATAAGAAGAAATTTTATGTTTATTACCGGTACTAATGAAATATTAAACGTTTGGTCAAATGATGCAAATAAATTAACAATTGTTATCAGTATTGTTTTTTTCCCAAATTTATTATTTCTTATTTTTTCTAGTTTTAAACAAACTAACATTAGACAAAACAAGATAAAAGAATTAGCAAGCGGTCAATATAAAAAAGGATTTGGTATAGAGTTTATTTTTTTATTTATTTTTATTTCATATCTAATATGCTCGGCTGGTATTGGCCAGTTTATTTTAAAACCTATATTTGATGCTGTTGTTAGAGCTATTGGTATAATATTTTTTGTAAACGGATTGATTTTAAGAAGCGTTTTTTATCGTATTACAGTAAATTATAAAAGAAATCATGAGTTTGATGTTGATTTTGAAAATGAGGAAATAATTATCAGGAAAAATAATATTTTTTATTCTGTTGTAAGGTATCCCCAATATTTTTTCCTTATTATTATTTCATTAGGTATATCATTTTTATCTCTTAATATATTTGGTTTAATAATTACAGTTTTAATTCTTTTTCCGGTTATATTACGAAGGATTTTAAAAGAGGAAAAAATTTATACTGATTTTATTGATGCTTATATAGATTATAAAGCTGAAACGCCGATGATTATTCCTAGTATTAGGAATATTATTATAAGTAGAATAAAAAAATAGAGGGTATTTAAAATGAGATTTATTGATTCAATAATAGAAAAGGCAAAATCAAATTATAAAAAAATTGTTTTGCCAGAAACAGAAGATGAAAGAATTTTAAAAGCTGCATCAATTATTAGCGAAAAAAAAATAGCCGATATCATACTTGTTGGGAATGAACAGGTTATAAAAAATAAAGCAGATGAGATAGGAATAAAACTTGATGCTGTTAAAATAATCGATCCTTTAAACTCTGATTTACTCGAAGAATTTGTAAAATCATATACAAAAAAACGTGAAAAAAAAGGAATTACGGAAAATGAAGCAAGAAAAATTTTAACCGAACAATATATATTTTTTGGTGCAATGTTGGTTGATAAAGGTTTAGCTGACGGTATGGTTGCGGGTGCTGTTAATTCTACAGGTAATACTTTAAAAAGTATTTTTCATTGTGTGGGTGCTAAGGAAGGAACAAAAACAATTAGTTCTTTTTTTATAATGATTTCAAGTAAAAAAGAATATGGAGAGGAAGGTATATTATTTTTTGCTGATTGTGCAGTTGTACCTAATCCTACAAGTGAACAATTAGCAGAGATAGCAGAAGCTACAAATGACAATTTTAAAATATTTTTACAAAAAGAGCCTAAGGTGGCTTTTTTGAGTTTTAGTACAAAAGGATCTGCTGAAACAGATGAAACAAAAGAAGTAATTGAAGCTTTTAATCTTTTAAAAAGTAAAAGACCCGATATTGTTTGTGATGGAGAATTTCAGGCTGATGCAGCAATAATACCCGGTGTTTGTCAAAAAAAAGCGCCTGGTTCTATTTTACAGGGAAAAGCAAATGTACTGATATTTCCGGATCTTAATTCTGGAAATATTGGATATAAACTTGTACAGAGATTTGGTGATGCAGAAGCAATTGGACCAATTTTACAGGGCGCAAAAAAGCCAATTAATGATTTGTCAAGAGGCTGTGATGTTGAAGATATAATAAATGTTACAGCTATAACATCATTACAGGCATCAGGAGTTTAAATGAAAAAAATAATTTTTATATCTTTTTTTATATTTTTATTAATTTTGTGTTCTTGTTTTAATAATAAGATTGTTGCAAAGTATAAAACAGGCTCTTTATATTTAAATGAAGCAGTAGATAGATTTAATAAGATGAATGATGGAGAAAAAAAGAATTATGTTAATGAAGATGACTATTATAAATTTATCAGAAATATATCTTTAGAAAAGATAATACTTGATAAAGCATATGATGAAGGACTTGATTCAAGCAATGAATTAAATAAAAGGTTAGAAATATCAAAAAATGATATAGCATTTAGATTAATCAAGAAAAAAAATGTTATTGATAAAATTACAATTGAAAAAAATGATTATAATAAATATTTAAAAACATATGAGTTGTATCAAATAGTTAAAAAAGTAAATAAAGATGAAGAAAAAGAAAGTACCAAACAATTTTTAAAAAAAATATCCGGAGAAATTGCAAATTTAGATAAATTTAAGGAATATGCTGCTAAATATTCTGATGATATAACTGCATCAAACGGCGGTTTTGTAGGTAATGTAAGATTAGGCATCATGGAAGAAGGTATTGATAATGTTATTAAAAATCTTGGTGTAAATAAAATCTCAGATGTTATAGAGTCGCAGGCAGGGTATCATATTTTTTATATAAATCGTATTGAAGAATCTAAATATGAAGATTTATATAAGGATAAGAAAATTTTTGATGAAATCTATGAAGAAAAAAAGAGTAAATTGGAGGAAGAATGGTATAATAAATTATTAAAAGATTCATCATTAAAGATTAATAATGAATTATTAAAGGATCAATTAAAAGATGATAAAATTGTTATAAAATATAAAAATAAAAAGATAACTAGAAAAGAATTTTTTGATAAAGTTGATAAATATAGACAAAATTCATTCCCAGAACCTACATATGATGATTTAATAAGTTTAGCTAAAAGCCTGGCTCTTAATTTAATTATAGAAGATATGTGCCAGGATAAAAAAATTTTAAAATCAAAGGATTTTAAAAAATTATTGGAAGATGAAAAAAAGTTTTTAATTGTCAATCAATATATTAATACACATTTAACAGTACCTGAAATAGATGATAAAATTATTACAGATTTTTATAATAAAAATTTAAATACATTATTCACATTTTCATTAGAGAATGGTAAAAAATATGTACAACCGATTGAAGAGGTAAAAGATTTCATTAAACAAAAAATGGAGACTATTTTTATACAAGAATCTAAAAAGAATCTATTTCAAAAACTGATAAAAGATGCTGATCTTAATATTGATAAAGAAGTTGTTAAATTATTTATAGAAAAAATTAATAAATCAAAAAATGGATAATAACGGATATATTTTATTTATAGATTCCGGGATAGGCGGTCTATCCGTATTAAAATATTTTATTACTCAAAATCCTAATACGAGAATAATATATTATGCAGATACTATTAATTTTCCTTATGGTTTAAAAAAAGAAACAGCAATAGGTAAAATACTTTATAATATATATAATAATTTATCCGGTTTATATAATATTTCTCTTATAGCTATTGTCTGCAATACGGCATCTGTGTCTGCTCTAAATTATTTAAGAGAAAGGGTTAATATCCCGATAGTAGGTACGGTTCCAGCAATTAAACCCGCTTCAAAATTTACAAAAAATAATAAAATCGGTATTATCGCAACTAATACAACCATTAAATCGGGTTATCTTAATAATCTGATAAATCAATTTGCACAAGATAAGATGGTATATATCAAACCAGGCAGGAGATTGGTTGAAGCAGCCGAAAATTTATATAAAGGGAAAAAATTAAAAAATGTTATTATTAAAGAATTAAAAGAATTAAAAAAAAGTCAGATTGATGTTTTAGTATTAGGCTGTACACATTATTCTTTTTTTAAAGATGAAATCAGTAATTACTTTAATAATTCTGTTAAAATAATTGATTCAATTGAAGGTGTATCAAATAGGATAGTTGAATTAATGCCTGAAAATGTTAGATTTAATAAAAACTTTATTTTATTTGTAAGCAGTGCAAAAAAAAGTATAATAGAAAAATATAAAAAAATTAATGATGAGTTTACTATTTTTAATGAAATAATTATTAAGGATATGTCTTGCCAAAAGGATTAGTACTCTGGGGTGTAAAATCCATTTATTATGTATTAGATGAATTAAACAACAAAGAATATAAATGTACAATTAAAGGAAAAGTACTTGAGACTGATTTTAATATTAAAGGCAGACGGGAAACTAATCCTATAGTAGTCGGTGATTATGTTAAATTTGAAATTATTGATGATGTAAACGGACAGATATTGGAAAGACTGCCCAGGAAAAATGAATTTAAAAGATTAAAAAGTAAGGGCAGAGTAATCCAAACTTTATTTGCTAATATTGATTGTTTAATTGTCATTGATTCTATTGCCAATCCTCCTTTAAGACCTTATTTTATAGATAGATGTCTTTTTACAGCAGAATATATGGGAATACAAGTGGTAATAATTATAAATAAAATTGATTTGAAAGATAAAAATAAAATCGATAATTATGAAGAATTAAAATCAATATATAAAAATTTAGGATATAAAATTATTGAAACATCAGTACTGTTAAATAAAGGAATTAATGCATTGAAAAAAATAATTAATGGTAAAATTTGCAGCTTTAATGGTAGAAGTGGAGTCGGTAAAAGTACTTTGATAAGGACGATTGATGATAGATACAAAGATATTCGGATTGGTGAAGTAAGTAAAAAATATGATAGAGGTATTCATACAACTACTTATGCAAAAATATATCCAATAAAATCGGGAGGAATGATAATCGATACTCCGGGTATTAGAGAATTATCTATTTTTATAGATAAAGCAGAAGATGTTGAAAAATATATAAGAGATTTTAATGATTTTAGGAATGGCTGTAAATTTGATAATTGTCAGCATATTAATGAACCTGATTGTAATGTTTTAAAAGCGTTAAAAAAAAATAAATTAAATATAAATAGATATGAGAGTTATATTAGAATGCGTGATACAATTAAAAAATTAGAGGATTCCAAAATATAATAATATATTAATCTTTTTATCAATTAATAATAGTAAAGTGCTGAATCATAAATAGTCTTAAATCCAAATTTTTTATATAAATTTATAGCATTTAAATTTTCTTTTTTCACAAACAGTAATATTGATTTTTTTTCGGTTTTATCAAATATATAATTAAGCATATTAGTAAGACATAATTTTGATAATCCTTTATTTCTGTATTCATCAAGAGTATAAATACCGCCTAATTGAAAGGAGTTAAAAGTTTCACCATTTACATTTGCTTTAGATACAAATTTTTTATTTTCATCTATTGAGTAAACGGCAAAATTTATTTTATTTTTTAGTATATCTTTAAAATTATTCATTTCAGATAAATAGGGATAATAATCAGAATTTGTATATACTTCTTCTTTATGATATTTTATTTGTAATTCTTTTAATTTTGAATAATGTGTAATATTACATTTTATACAATTATAATCACTTAATTTATTTATATTTGCTATATAATCATCTTTTATTAATTTCATTACATGATAAATAATTATATCTTTATTATGTTTAATTAAAAGTTCATCAATTAATTTAACAATATTGCATTCTCCATATAAAGAATAAATATGCTGGATATTATTATTTAAAAATTTTGCTGTATCTTTAATATATTTATCTTTTAAATATAAATAATAATGACCGCTTGATGTATATGAAATTAAAGAATCAATTTTATTATTATTATAAAAAGGGTAAAAAAATATTTTATTAGGTATATAGTTGTTATTATGTATAATTTTATCTAATATATTTATAAAATATTCTTCATTTTTTTTTAAAAAATTAATTATTTTAGTATAATGACTAATAATTTCTATATCCATATACTTTTTTGATTTTATTTATAAGCTATACCTTTTAATTCATCCACATACTTACCAGCATATTCACTTGCAGTTGCGCCATTTGATGTAGCACAGATTATTTGTCTAAATGTTCCGCTTCTTACATCACCTGCTGCAAATATACCGTTTTTTTTTGTTTGCATATTACAATCTGTAATAATATAATTATTTTCATCCAGTAATGATTTATCTATGAAATTTGTGTTTGGATCTAAACCAATAAAAATAAAAATCCCGTCAATTTTTTTTTCATAAATATCATTTTTTATTAAATCTTTAATTAAAATTGATTCAACTTTTTCTGAGCCCTTTATTTCAGTTGCTATGTGATTAAATAAAAATGATATTTTATTATTTTTATTTGCTTGTTCAACTAATGACTGTACAGCTCTAAAACGATCACGCCTATGTATAATAGTAACCGATTTAGCAAATTTGGATAAAAATATTGCTTCTGATAATGCTGTATCACCGCCTCCAATTACAATTAAATCTTTATCTTTGAAAAAAGGACCGTCACAGGTACCGCAATAACTAACACCTTTTGCTGCAAATTTTTTCTCACCCGGAATATTCAAAATTCTGTGTTTTGCACCTGTTGCAATAATTACTGAATATGATTTATATTTTTCCTGATCTGTATGTATAATGAATATATTATCAATATTTTCTATTTTAGTTACAGTACTTGTACTTGTTTTAATACCAAATTTTTTCATATGTTTAACCATTTTTTCCTGTAATTCAAATCCGGTTATACCCTCCGGAAATCCAGGATAATTATCAATAATATCGGTAAGCATCATTTGACCGCCAAAACCGATGTTTTCAAATAACAAAGTATTATATCCGGCTCTTGAAGAATATATGCCGGCTGAAATTCCTGCCGGACCCCCGCCTATGATTATAATATCATAAATATCATTCATCAAATACTCCAATTTAATTAGTAAATATCTGCCGATAATATGATAATATATTTTATTTGTAAAGGTTTAAAATTAGTAAAATAAAATTTTTGTTATAGAATTATAGATTATAAAATATATAACATTTTTATTAAACGAACTCTTTGATAATAATATCTAAGTTTTATTTTTATAATAATATAGATGTGATATATTATAATTTTTAAGAATTATATTTTTTAGGAATAATTATGAAGTTTAGAAATAAAACATTAAATTTTAATAATGATATTTATATTATGGGTATATTAAATATAACTCCTGATTCATTTAGTGACGGTGGTAAATATTTAAATCTTGATGAATCATTAAAAAAAGCAGAGTCAATGATAAATGAGGGAGCTGATATAATTGACATTGGAGGAGAATCAACAAGGCCTTTTAGTGAGCCTGTGAGTTTAAATGAGGAGTTGGATAGAATAATACCGGTTATAGAGAAAATAAATAAAAATTTTAATACTGTAATTTCTATTGATACATATAAAAGCAGTGTTGCGGAAGAAGCAATAAAAGCAGGAGCAGAAATAATAAATGATATCAGCGGATTTACATTTGATAATAATATGATAAATATTGCTAAAAAATATAATGCCGCATGCATAATTATGCATATTAAAGGAACTCCGAAAAATATGCAGGTTGATCCAAAATATAATGATGTTGTTAATGATATATTTAATCATTTAAATAATATTGTTAAAAAATTAAAAAAACATGGATTAATCAAAATTATTATTGACCCGGGTTTTGGTTTTGGTAAAAGTCTTGAAGATAATTATCATATTTTAAAAAATTTAGAAAAATATAAAAAAATAAAATGTCCAATAATGGTTGGTATTTCCAGAAAATCTATGATTGGTAAAATAGTTGATGTAAAACCCGATTTAAGACTGCCAGGGACAATAGCATTAAATTCAATTGCAATATTGAAAGGTGCTCAAATAATAAGAGTACATGATATAAAAGAACACATGCAATGTGTCAAAGTAATACAAAAATATTTATCTATTTAATCGTCTTCAAGTTTTTCTTTTATATTATTTTTTGAGTTTATTATATTTTCCAGATATTTACCGATTTCTTCAAAATTTTTAACTTTTTTGTATGCAGGTTCTTTTGTAAAATTTGTCTTATCATATTCATATACAAGTTTTAATAAATTTAAGGTTAATTTTGCAAGCAATTTAATATTCATAGGATAATTTTTTACAGCCATCTGAAATAAAATATTATCATTTGGATCTTTCGTCCCGGAGCTTGTAAAAAAACTATTCCCTGTATATGAATATATATTTGGCAATACTCTTATTCTAATCTCTTTTATAAACTGAGTAATTGCTTTTATACTGGAGTAAATATCATCAATTGTACCTTTTGAATCAAAATATAATGTCTTATAATCCAGGATAATATTCATATTGTGCCTTACATCTAATGACATATCAAGTTTTAAAAGTATATTTTTAACATATTTATTATTAAGATTTGTTTCAAAATGATTTCTTATTTCATTTATTACTTGTTTAATTTCTTCTTGAAGTGACATAAATAGAACTCCTATGCCTTAAAATATTAAATTATTTTAGCATAATTTTTAAAAAATGTATCATTTTTCTTTTATAAATATTATTTTATGATTATCGGAATCAATTTTAATTTTACTGTTTTCTGTGATTTTACCAGATAGTATTTCTTTTGATAATTCATTCTCAATATTATTTTGGATTGCCCTTTTAATAGGTCTTGCTCCATAATTTGGATCAAAACCTATTTTTGTAATAAAATTAATTGCATTTTTAGTAATCGATAAGATTATATTTTTACTTCTTAATCTACCAGCTAATAGTTTTAATTGAATTTCAATAATTTTTGTTATATGTTCCTCGGTTAATCTATGAAATAAAATAATATCGTCAATTCTGTTTAAAAACTCAGGTCTAAAAAATAATTGTATTTCTCTCAGTATTTTATCTTTTACATCATTTAAATTTTTTGCTTCCTGAATTATACTTGATCCTATATTGCTCGTCATTATAATTATTGTATTTTTAAAATCTATAATTCTTCCCTGGCTGTCTGTTAATCTTCCGTCATCTAATAATTGAAGTAAGATGTTAAAAATATCAGGATGTGCTTTTTCAATCTCATCAAATAAAATTACAGAATAGGGACGTCTTCTTACAGTTTCGGTTAATTGTCCTCCTTGATCATAGCCTACATAACCGGGAGGCGCTCCGATAAGTCTTGATACGGAAAATTTTTCCATATATTCTGACATATCAATTCTTGTCATTGCTTTAACATCATCAAATAAAAGTTTGGCAAGTGATTTAGCCAATTCTGTTTTACCGACACCGGTAGGTCCGGCAAATATAAATGATCCTATTGGTTTATTTTCATCTGCAATGCCTGTTTTATTTCTTCTTATGGCATTACTGACAGCCTCTATTGCTTCATCCTGTCCTATAACCATTTCATGCAAATGATTTTCGAGTTCGAGTAATTTTTCTTTTTCGCTTTTTAACATTTTCTGAACCGGTATTCCTGTCCAGCTTGCTACAACAGCTGCTATATCATCCTGTGTAACTTCTTCCTGTAAAAATTTTTTATTTTTATGTAAAATTTTTAATTTTTTACTTGCTTCTTCAAGTTCTTTATCAAGTTCAATTCTTTTACCATATTTTAATTTACTTGCTTCTTCAAGATTACCTAATCTGATATATTCTTCTTCTTTACCTTTGATTTCTTCAATTTCAGCTTTAATCCTTCCAATTTCAGATATTATATCTTTTTCGTTTTTCCATTGCAGCTTCATTGCATCAATATTAGATTTTAATTCTTTTAATTCTTCTTCTATTTTATTTAATCTTTCTTTGCATTCTTCATCTTTTTCTCTGCTTAATGCCTGTCTTTCCATTTCTAGCTGTAATATTTTTCTTTCTATAATATCAATTTCCTCAGGCTGACTCTCAATTTGCATTTTTAATCTGCTTGATGCTTCATCAATTAAATCGATAGCTTTATCCGGTAGAAAACGATTTGTAATATATCTATTAGATAAAACAGCTGCACTTATTATTGCATTATCTGTAATTTTAACATTATGATGTACTTCATATCTTTCTTTTAGTCCACGTAATATTGCAATAGTATCTTCTACATTTGGCTCACTGATATATAAGGGTTGAAATCTCCTTTCTAATGCAGCATCTTTTTCTATATATTTTCTATATTCATCAAGTGTTGTTGCTCCAATACAATGAATATCTCCTCTTGCTAATGACGGTTTTAAAATATTTGAAGCATCCATTGATCCTTCAGCAGAACCTGCACCGACTAATGTATGTAATTCATCAATAAATAAGATTATATTGCCTTCAGATTTTTCAACTTCATGTATAACTGATTTTAATCTCTCTTCAAATTCACCTCTAAATTTTGCACCGGCAACAAGCATTCCCAAATCAAGAGCTAATATTTTTTTATTTTTTAAACTTTGCGGTACATCGCCTTCAACAATTCTTTTAGCGAGGCCTTCAGCAATTGCGGTTTTACCGACACCCGGCTCTCCAATTGCAACAGGATTATTTTTAGTTCTTCTGGATAATATTTGCATTATCCTTCTGATTTCTTCATCTCTTCCGATAACAGGATCTAATTTATTTTGTCTTGCTAATGCTGTAAGATCACGGGTATATTTTTCCAGTACTCTATATTTAGATTCAGGCTCTTGATCTGTTACTTTTTGATTTCCTCTTATTTGTTTTAATGCCATTAATATATTATCTCTTGTTACACCGAGTTTTAAAAATAATTCTTTTAATTGGCTGTCTATATTTAAAATTGATAAAATTATATGTTCTGCTGATATATATTCATCATTCAATTTTTTCATTTCTTTTTCAGCTTGTATAAATAATTTATTGGCATTTACTGATAAATGAGGAGCCATGTTTGCAGTACCCATTATTTTAGGTTTTTTTGATAATAAATTAAATATTTCAGATTTAATACGGGAAGCACCGACACCTATAGAATCAAATAATGGAGTTGCTATCCCTTCATTTTGTTCTAATAAAGCAAGAAGAATATGCTCTAAATCAATTTCTGTATGATTGTATTCTAATGCATAACTAGATGATTTTTGTATCGCGTTTTGCACTAATAATGTCATTTTATTATAATCCATTAATATTCTCCTTAATAATAAATTATTATTTATTAAGCTGTTCAGATAAAAAATCAATATAATTATTTTCTTTGAGAATTCCTTTATTAAGTAAATTTTCACAATAGTTATATTTTGTAAAAAAAACTTCTTGCATTTTTTTATTGTAAAAATCGGGATATTTAATTTTTGATAAATATTCCATTAAAGTATCATTTTTTATATTTAAATTTTCTATTTTATTAATAATATCTTTATTTATAGGTATATGGCAATTATTAATTTGATATTGACTATTTAGTGTTTCATTAAATAGTATTGATTGATTTTTTTTATCAAGTAAAAAATTAATAAATTGCATAATATTTTTTTTATTTTTTGATTTTTTTATTATAGAAAATGATTTTATTTTTAATGAAGAATAATTCAGATCTTTTATTAAAAATAAACTGTATTTATCAGAAGGGTAGGTTAATGCTTTTGATAATGACATAAAATCCAATGATATAATATCTTTTTTTAAAAATTGATTTTTTTTAATAAAATTAAATTTTTCCAGATATTTATTTGTTACTTTTATACCATAATTATAATTATCATCAAATTTTGTATAAAAATTAAAAGCATTATCTGCATTAAAAAGATATTTTTTACCATTTTTTACTATACAAGAATTAAATATGAAAAAATAATTAATTTTATCTGTATTTGAGGCTAATGGTGAAAATCCTATTTTAATTGTTTCATTTTTTCCATTATTATTTAAATAATTAACACTTTGTGCTATTTTTATAAAATTTTTAAAATCAAATACTGAATTGGCATATTTTTCTTTTATTATCTTATTATTTATTATAATTACAGGAATATCCATGCCATATAAACAACAGTATTCATTGTTTTTTTTATAAAAATCATAAAAAATCGGGTAGAAATTATTATCATTCTCAAAATTTTTTATGTATTTTGTCATTTTATAATAATAATTTGGATCGATATCAAATTTTGGATAGTAATATCCTATCACCAGATCGTAACTATGTTTTTTATTTATTTTAATATAGTTAAAAATATTTTCTTTTTTGTAATTTATAATATTTAAATAATCAATTGATACTTTTATATTATTATGATAATAATTAAACATATCAGCCATTTTTAATAGATTGATATCATCTGTTAAAACATTTATATTTTTTGTTTTATTAAGACAATTTTGAGATATAATTAAAAATAAAATTATGATTATAATTTTTAAAATATTGTATTTCATATTTGCAACCTTAAACAGATAAACAGTATTTATACAAGTATTTTATTTTTTTTGCAATTATAATATTTAATATATAAAACAAATTTTTAAGTTATGACTATAATTAAAAAGATTAGCAAATTTCTATTAATTTTATTTATTATATTATTTTTTTTATTTATCGACTGTGGTAATGAACCTCCCGTAATATCTGCTCCAATATACAATATATTAATTTATCAAAAAGGCAGCTTTAATTTATCTAGGGATTCTATTTTTTTATCAGTTTACTTTGTTTTATTTGATGAAAATGGATATGAAGATATTAATAGAATAAAAATAACTCATACGCAAACAGACTATACCTGGGTATTACCCAATGAAATTTTAAATGATCCCACAATCTGGAAAGAAGAAACATATATCGGATTTTCATTTTTAGAATACAATGATGCAAGATCAATATTAACAGGTGAATATATAATTGATGTTGAAGATAAATCCGGCAACTCAACTCAAATTCCATTTTATGTAGAAATTGAAGGATTGCAATTAGATAAACCTTATGAAATTCCGGATATTAAATATGATACTAAAGTAATTAATAATAAAGAAATAAAAATAAGCGGTGATGATTACAGTTCTTGTGAAATTAAATTTATTAATGATTCAAATTTTTTTAATGGAGGAAGAAAAAAATTTAAAAAAGGCAAAAAAATTATTTTAAATAATAAAGATATGCCTGCCGGTACAATAATCTCTGTCAGAGTTAATAAAGATGATAATGAAACAATGGTTTATTTTTTAGAAAATATTATTTTAGAATAAAATAGTATTTTTTTACTCATTTTGATCTTTATGTATCAATATATTTCCATTTGTACTATTAATATATATATTTATATTGTTATTTTCATTACCGTTGGTACCTTTTAAAAAATTATAATAACTTTTTATCAATATTTCATTATTCAATTTATAATTTATATTAAGCATTTTTTCTTTATAAAACACATTTAAATTATGCGGTAAATTTTGATTAAGTATTATATTAATATTCCCGTTTATTGAGTTAATATCACAAAATGAATTAGTACCTATAGATTTAAGAATACAGGAAGTATCTCCGTTATCATTATTAATAATCAAATCAGATGATTCATTTGTATTAATTATCACATTCAAATTGGATTTTTTAGCATTAATTCTTAAAAAACTACCCAAAAAATTTAAATCAATATTTCCAGTGTTATTAATTAATTCAACATCACTTAATATATTGGTAATATAAATATTTCCATTGTTTGAGTTTATTAGTAATTTTAATATAGAATACGGCAGATAAATATCTAAATCAATTACTCCATTAATTCTTGCAGGTATTATTGAATTTATTATAAATTCTTTATCATTTAATTCAAATTTGGTATCAATATTTTTTAAATCTGTTGGAAATCCTGAAAGAATTCTTTTTTTTGCATATATTTCGATTGCATCTTTTGCCCAGCCTGTTATAGAAACATTTCCATTTAATGAATTAATTTTAACTATATCAATTTGATTTTTTTCTCTATATTTAATGCTTATGGATTTTTTTTGAAAACAGGACAATAGTATTAATGTTAATAAAATTATAATTAAAATTTTATATTTCATTTTTTATTATTTATGTTTTTTTATTATTTCAAAATAAATATTTATTTTTTTAACCCGAGATAATCTTTTGCAACTTTTTTTACAGAATCATTTGGATCATTTTCAGCCATTTTTTGTATATAACCCCATAAACTAGAATCAATTATTTGATAAACTGCTTTAATAGCTCCAATACGTATCCAATGATCTTCACTTTCTAAAAGTTTTTTAACAATAGGATCAAGTTTATTTGAATTACCTCTTACAACATTTTTAGCAATAATTTCTTTATTTTTTTTATCAACATTATCATATAATTCTATTAAAAAATTTATATTATCTGTATCAGGTTTATTCATTACGGCTAGACTTATAACAAAACAATCTGAAGGAGTGTATTTTTTATCCTTATAATAATTTCTTAATGCCGTAATACCATTTGGACCTAGATACAAAAGAGATGAAAGTGCTTCATTTTTAACATTTGCAGATGGGTCATTCTTATATTTATATAATAATATATTTATTGATGTATAATCTTTATTTAATACTATGCCTTGACAAGCATATATCCTGATTATGTCTCTGTTGTTTTTAAGCATTTTTTTTAGTATAGGTAATACACTATTTTCTTTAAATTGACTTATTGAGTATGCCGCATATTCCTGTATTTTAACTTCCTCATGACTTAATTTTTTTTCTATAATAGGTATCGAACTTTTATCTCCGATTTTTGCTAATGATACCATACTATACATTATTAAAATTTTTTCACTGGTTGTATCATTTATTATTTTTTGTAAATATGATATTGCTTCTTTTGCCTTCATTTCACCTAATGCGAGTATTAATTTACTTTTTATTTCAGGATCTAAGTATTTTTCTTCAATTTCATCGGAATCCTGCAATTTTTTTAAAATCGGTATTATAAGCTCATTGTTTTTCATTATTGATAATGAATTTGCGGCATACTGTTTTATTTGGATATTTTCGTCATCCAGTTTTTCTAATAATAATTGCCCTTCTTTTAATCCGCCTTTTTTCCCTAAAAATGTTAATAAAGTTGTATGCAGTTTAACAATATCAGGTTCATTTTTTACATCATTATATAATTCTTCAATTATATTTGCAGGAAGATTATTACAGGAAGTAAAATAATTTGCAAGAGCTATTTTAGTATCAGGCAGTGATGCTTCTTTATATCTTTGCAGAAGCATTGGGTAATATAAGTTATTTGGATTTGATCCTAATTTATCTAAAATTGCTACAACTTCTGATTCTATACCATATGATAATATTTCCTGGAAATATTCTTCCATAGTGATTTCTGTTTTTTTATCATCTTTTTTATCTGCTGTATTTATTTTTAGTAGAATAATAAAGATTAAAGTTAATATAATATAAAATTTTTTCATAATTATTATCCAATATTTTTATTAAATTTAATTTTCGGTCTATTAATAATAACAAATTATATAAATAATATTAATTTATTCATTATTTTTTAAACAAAATTTACTTAAAAAAGTCTTTTTAAAATTTAAAAAACAATCATTAATTATAGCATTTCTTATATTATTCATAAATTTTTTCATAAAAAAAATATTATGATAACTTGTCATTCTGCAAGCCGATATTTCTTTTGCTTTAAATAAATGTCTTATATATGATTTAGAAAAATTTTTACATATATAGCAATTACAGTTTTCGTCAATCGGAGTTGTATCAAATTGATATTTATTGTTTCTTAAATTTATCCTGCCGTATTCTGTTAATGCGGAAGCATTTCTAGCAATTCTTGTAGGAAATACGCAATCAAAAATATCTATACCGTTTTCTACTCCTAATAATATATAATCACAGGTACCAACTCCCATCAGATATCTTGGTTTTTCACTTGGAACAAGCGGGGCGGTGTATTCCAGAATATCACTAAAATTTTCTTTTGATTCCCCAACGGATAAACCTCCTATTGCATAGCCGTTAAAATCAAATTGTAATATATCTTCTGCGCTTATTTTTCTCAAATCTTTATATAGATTGCCCTGTATTATTCCAAATAATTTTTGTTTATTATTATCTATATTATTATTAAAATAATCAATTGATTCCTTTGCCCATTTAGTAGTAATTTTTAATGCTTTTAATGATTTTTTATAATCCGTATCAGCAGATGTGCAATGATCCAATACCATCATTATATCAGAACCAATGGTTTTTTGTATGTTTATAACATCAGTTGGGGATAAAAAATGCCTGCTCCCGTCAATATGAGAATTAAAATAAATCCCTTCATCAGTAACTTTGTTAAGGCTGGATAATGAGAATAATTGAAAGCCACCGGAATCGGTTAAAATGTTTTTATCCCATTTAATAAAATTATGCAATCCGTTAAATTTATTAATTACATCCATGCCTGGTCTTAAATACAGATGATAAGCATTGGATAAAATAATTTCTATATCCATCTCATATAATTCATTATTTAAAAATGTTTTAACTGTACCGTTTGTACCAACTGGTAAGAAAACAGGAGTATTTACTTTGCCATGATATAAATTTAAAATACCGGCTCTTGCATTTGAATTTTTATTTGTGTGATAAATTTTAAATAATTTATTCATAAGAATCTTTCAAAATTATATTTATTATATAATAAAATATATTAACAATTATTTTTTAATGATGACTTATTGTATTCCTGTATTGCAAGAGATGCTGCTCCAATAATGCCTGCATCATTAAGCAGTTTTGCAGGTATAATTTTTAATTCTTTAGTAAAAAGATTCCATGCTACCTGCTCACAATAAAATTTAATTTTTTCTATAAAATAATTACCGCTTGCGGCAACTCCGCCGCCGATTATTATTGCTTCTAGATTTAAAAGATTAATTATGCTGCCAAGCATTCTTCCAAGATACCTTGCAGCACTGTCAACAGCCTGAAATGAATGAGGATCTCCTTCATGAGCTTTTTTAAAAATAATCTGAGCAGATAAATTATCAATTTCATCGGGTGTATAACTTGTAATAAATCCTTTTTTAATACCATATTTTATACTTTTAATAATTGCAGTTGCAGAAGAATATGGTTCAACACATCCTCTGTTGCCGCATGAACATTCTCTGCCTTCTGCAACAACAATCATATGACCAATTTCACCCGCATATCCATTAATACCTCTGTATATTTCATTATTTAAAATAAGGCCGCCGCCGATACCTGTACCAATTGTAACCAATATATAATCCTTAAAATCAACACCGGCGCCAAATATATTTTCACCAATTGCTGCTGCTGTTGCATCATTATCTGCAAAAACAGGTATTTTTAAATTATTGCTTATATATTTTATAAACGGGACACCTATTAGATTAGGTACATTTTCGCAGTTTTGCACTAATCCTGTATTATTATTAAAAAATCCAGGTATACCAATGCCTATTGCCTTTATATTATATTTTTCATCAATCCATTTTTTAATTGCTACTAAAAATTCATTTACCAGTTTTTCCCAATTTTGATTTTTTAACATCTTAACCTGTGTTTTTTCAATTAGTTTACCATTGTTATTAATAATACCGATTTTTGTAGATGTACCTCCTATATCTATACCGACATAATAATTGTCATTCATATAATTCTCCGTAATTAATAAGAAAATATTTTAAAATATTTATGGGAATATAAAATTTATTATTAAATTGATCAAGTTATATTTATTATAATTATGTTTTTGCTTTTTTGACCATATAAATAGCAATTGGCAGAAATATTAACAAAGGCGACCATGCTGCAATTAATGGTATTATCTGTCCATTTTTTGCCATAATATCAAGAATCATTTGAGCAATATAATATAATATTGCTAAGCCTATTGAAAAAAATAAGGATAATATCAATATGTTTTTTTGAGAAAGAGTACTTACTCCTATTGCAAATAAACATACGATTAATAAAGTAAATGGGAATGAAAATTTTTTATAATAATCCCTTAATTCTTCATTATGTTCTATGTTTAAACTTTTTAAAAGATTTATTCTTTTTTTTGCCTCAGGTATAGTCATTTTTTCAATATCATAATCCGATTTGTTAAAAACATTTTTAAATATTTTTGGCGTTTCAATTAAATTATTTAGTACTGTTTTATATATTTTCTTTTCATATTTTAATTCTCCGTTATCAGCCCATTCTCTTATGATCCCGTTTCTAAAAAGCCATCCTTCTTTTGTATAAATGGCGCTGGCCGCATCTATTCTATAAATAATTTTAAAATTATAATTTAATTTAAAAATTAAAACATTTTTTAACATATTATTATTCGGTATATATTCTTGAACAGTCCAAAAAAAACTGTCATCTTTTTCCCCTCTTATAGTTATATTTCGTTCTGTTTTTTCAGTTTTTGTAATATGCTCAAATAAATTTTCTCTATATCTGTATGTAGGTATTACAACAAATGAATCAAAAAAAATCATGAATAAAGATAAAAATAAACATATTAATGTCAGGGGATAGACAAATTTATAAATAGAAATACCGGATGTAAATATAGCGATTAATTCATTATTTTGATAAAAGGATGCAATAGCCATAATAATACCAAACATAATTGCAACAGGCATTGTCAGCCACATTGCTTTTGGGATCAATAATGCTGATATATATAATATATTAAATGTAGAAACCGAATTATTAATATATTTATCAATCTTGGTAAAAAAATCAAATATTAAATATATTACAATAAATAATGATTGTGCAATAAAAAACCAGTATGCTGTACTTCTTATAAGCATTTTATATAATTTTATTGGTAAATTTGGTTTTATAAATAAGTGTATCAATTTTTTAATTAAAACTTTTATTAAATGAATAATTTTATATATTAAAAATTTAAAAATATTTTGTAGTCTCATTAATGATTTCCATACAAAATTAATATTTTATTAAAAATAATATTCTTTATTCTTTTAAGCGTTTATATAAAAAATACAAACCTATTATTAAAAAAAGAAGATTTGGAAGCGACATTGCAATAAATGGGGTCAGTAAAAATCTTCTGCCCATCAACATTGTACCAGACAATGAAAACCAATAAAATGCAGTTAGAAATAAACCTATTACAAAACCAATTGAAAATCCTGCTCTTCTTGAATAAATGCCAATAGGTGCGGCAAAAATTGCAAATATTATACATGCAAATGGATTTGTGAATTTTCTATATAACTCAATTAAGCTTTCATTTAAAAAACCGTTTTTTTCCTCTTTTAAGCTTTTTTTAAGATTAAATAAATTTTTTAGATTTGTATCGATTTTTTTTAAATTATTAACAAAACTGTTATAAGTTATATTATTATTCAAATAATCTTCATTTTTATTAAATAAATATTCTGTTGATTCTTTTAAATTAATAATATTCTTATTTTTTATTATCTTATCACGTGTGTCTATTTTTTTATGAAGAAGTACATCCTGTAAATTTTCCCAAGTGGTTTTATAAATACCATGTGTTTTAGAAGGATCGATATCCGTAAATTCTTGTAGATCTATATAGTATGATATCCTGTCAGAATAACCAAAATTGAATTCATTTGGTCTATCTTTATTTTCTATCTGAATCATTGTATCATTCATTCTTAATTCTATAACACTGTCTCTTCCTTCAGGAGTCAATATTTCAGCTTCATTAGCCGTAATAATTCTTTTTTGATTATTTTGATCTTTATCTAAAATAAATAAACCGATTATTTTATTTTCTTTTACTATATTTGTAAATATTGTTTTAACATCAGTTTGGCTTACATTATATTTTTTAATTGTTTTTGATTTTAAATTTAATGAAGGCTTTATCTGTTGTATTTTTTTTATTATTATTTTTTGCTGGTGCCAGGAAGAGGGGATTAACCTATCATTTACATAAAAAGTAGTTATTGAAAATATAATACCACAAATAAATATAGGTAAAAATACCCTTATATAACTAAAACCAAGTGCTCTAAATGCAATAATTTCATTATCCGACGAAAATCTGCCCATTGTCATCAATGTCGAAAGCATTGTAGCAAAAGGCAGACTAAATAAGACAATCATCGGGAAAAATGTGACCATCATCATTACTATTAGATTAAATGGAATGTTTTTTTCAAATAATTGTTTGATATTTACAAGTATATGATTGATAAAAAAAATAACAAAAAAGAAAAGAAATGTTATCAAAAAAGTTAATAAATATTCTTTTAATATATATTTTGTTACAATTTTAACATTAAAAATTTTTATCATATTTTAATACCGATATTTTAAATAAAAAAGCTTATAATTATAAATTTTATTATAATGCTAAAAAAATAATACTAAAATATTTTACTCCAAATTTATTTTTTTACTTATTTTTTAAAAATTATATATAAATTATTAATAATATAATTTTCGGTATTAATAAAAGTTATACTTTAATATTATAGCTTAAAAATAAAAAAAACCATTTTATAAATAATTATAAAATGGTTTTTAGAAAAAAATAAATTTATAATATTATTTTCTTATACCAAGTTCTTTAATTAAAGATCTATATTTTTCCAGATTAATTTTCATTAAATAATCTAGTAGTCTTCTTCTTCGTCCTACAAGAATTAATAAACCGCGTCTAGAATTAAAATCCTTTTTATGAACTTTAAAATGTTCAGTCAAATATTCTATTCTTTTAGTTAAAAGTGCTATTTGTACTTCAGGTGATCCTGTATCACCATCTTTTCTGCCGTACTTTTTTATTAAATTCTTCTTTTGATCAGTGGTAATCATTAATATCTCCTAAATACCAAAAAAATCTTTTATATATTTTAAATCTTTATTTAATTGTTCAATTAATAAATTATTATTTTTAAAGTGCTGATTATCTCTTATTTTTTTAAAAAAATCAACCTTTATTTTAATATTATATTCATATTTATTATAATTTAACAGATGTGTTTCTATTATTGGTGATGAAATATATGTCATAGAGCAATATTCAATATTATTAATATAAGTCTTTGTCGCATATACACCATTCTTGGGAAAAATGATTTCATTATTCATAATATTCATTGTTGGAAATCCTAAATGTCTGCCTAATTTTTTACCTTCCTGTACTATTCCTTTAATATAAAAATTTCTCGGCATAAAATTATTTGCTTTTTCTATCATACCTTCTGTTATGTATTCTTTTATTTTGGATGTAGATATTTTGATGTCATCTATATATAATGGATCTATTAAATTTGTTATGTAATTTAATTTTTTTAATGTTAAAATATTACCTGATTTATTTTTGCCGAATTTAAAATCTTTACCAATAACGAATTCTTCTATATTAAAATTTTTATTTATTATATAAATAAATTTTTCAGGAGTTAATGAATAAAAATATTTATCAAAATCACACATAATTAAATTTTTTATACCTAATTCTTTTAATAGATTAATTTTATCATTGATTTCTAAAATTTTTTTATGTTTTTTTTCTTTTAAAGGTAAATTATTATATGTTAAAACATAATGTTCAATTTTTTTTTTATTCGAGATTTTAAGTAATTCATTTAATATTTTAATATGTCCTTTGTGTATAGCATCAAAATATCCTATGGCTATAACACCTGTATTCGTTGTTTCAATATTATTAAAAATATTATCATAAATATTCATATTTAATATTCTCTCAAAGTTTTTTATTAAAAAATTTCCGTTAATATACTAAATCATAATAAAAATAGCTATCAATAATTTTAATTATTGAAATTAATTTATTATTTAAATGAACTTTATATAAACCATTATTAGTAATATTTTCTTTAAACCAGTTTCTGTCTATTTTTAAACCATTTTTAATATACTTTAATAATGTTTCATTTTTTAATTCCAAAGCAGGCATATTATAAATTATTTCATAAGGAGATATTATTGAAAAATTATTATCTTCAATATCAGAAATTTTATAAGAATTATTTATTGAAAAAATACCTATGGCAGTTCTTCTTAAAGAAAATAAGTGTGCATAGTAACCAGTCTTAATGCCTAAATCTCTTGCTATTGATCTAATATATGTACCGGAAGAACAATCAATTTTAATTTTTAGTATATTATTATCAAAAGATAATATTTTTATATTACTGATAATAACATCTCTTTCTTTTAATTCCGGTTTTTTATTTAATTTGGCTAATTTATATGCTCTTACACCATTAATATGAATTGAGGAATAATCAGGCGGAATCTGTTTTATATTGCCGATAAAATCAGGAATAAATGATGAAATATTATCAAACTCAATATCATTCTCATATTTGTTAATTACTTTGCCTTCTATATCATCGGTATTTGTCTGGATTCCAAATAAAATTTCTGCTATATATTGTTTAGGCTGCTTAAATAAATATTTAAGAAGTTTTGTTGATCTGCCGATTGCTACAAGCAATAAACCTGTTGCATTTTTATCTAAGGTTCCTGAATGTCCGCATTTTTTTACATTTAAAATTTTTTTAACTATATTAACTGATTGAAAAGAAGTATAACCGCTGTCTTTATCAAGTAAAATGAATCCGTCTTCTATATTATTTTGCATATAATTTTTATGAATCTAATTTATTTCTTTCATTTGATAAATCAGATAAAATTTGATCTACTTTATTTGCTTTGTCATCATCTTCATCATATCTAAATTCTATTTTAGGTGTATATTTTAATTTTAAACGTTCAGATAAAATTTTTTGGATAAATCCACTTGCATTATTAAATCCAATTATTGCTAATTTTTTTTTTGTGTCATCTCCAAATAAAGAAAAATATATATGTGAAAAATGAAGATCTTTGCTTAGTTTTATCTTTGTGATTGTAAAAAAAGTCGGTATTCTCGGATCTTTTAAAGAACCCTCTGAAACAATTTTCATTATTTCATTTTTAATGAGTTTTTTTATTCTTTCTATTTTAAATTTCAAAAATTATTCCTTAATATCTTCATAGCTTCTTGCAATTTCTTTTATTTCATAAGCTTCCATTATATCACCGACTTTTAAATCTTTATAATTTTCCAGTCCTATACCGCATTCTGTTCCTTCTATTACTTCTGATGCATCATCTTTAAAACGTTTAAGAGTGCTTATTTTACCTGAATAAATAACAACATCATTTCTAATTAGTCTTATTAAAGAATTTCTTTTTACTTTACCTGAAGCGACAATACAACCCGCAACTGTTCCTATTTTTGAAATTTTAAAAACTTGCTTTATTTCTATTGTACCTAATAATTCTTCTTTTAAATCCGGTCTTATCATTCCTGTAATCGATGCTTTTATATCTTCTATTACATCATAAATAATATTATATCTTTTAATTTCTATCTTTTCTTTTTCGGCTAATTCTGCAGCTTTTGGATTGGGTCTTACATGAAAACCAATTATCAAAGCTTTACTGGCAACTGCAGTATTGACATCACTTTCATTAATTGCGCCTACATTTGCATATATTACAGTAATTTTAATCTCTTTATTGCTTAGTTTTTCTAAACTGTCTTTTAATGCTTCTACAGAACCATGAACATCAGCTTTAATTATTACTTTTAGTTCCTGCTGATTTTTTTCATCTTTTCTTGATAAAAGATCTTTTAATGTTACTTTTTTTACTGAACTTGCTTCTTCAATTCGTTTTAATTCATGACGTTTTGTTGATATTAATTTAGCTTCTTTTTCTGTTTCAGTAACATTAAACGGATCTCCTGCATTTGGTGATTTTTCTATACCAATTATTTCAACTGGAGTAGACGGGTAGGCTATATCTATCTTACTGCCCTTATCATCATACATTGCTCTTACTTTACCATAATAAACACCGGCAACAAAAAAGTCACCTATTTTTATAGTACCCTTTAAGATTAAAACTGTAGCAACAACTCCTCTTCCAGGTTCGATTTTTGATTCTAGGACAAAACCGGTTGCTCTGATTTTTTTTGAAGCTTTTAAATCAAGCATCTCTGCCTGTAAAATAATATTATCAAGTAAATGATCTAATCCTAATTTCTTAAGTGCACTGATCTCCGAATATAATGTATGTCCGCCCCATTCTTCCGGTAATAAATCATAATCAGATAATTGTTGCTTAACTTTTTCTAGATTTACTCCATCTTTATCAATTTTATTTAATGCTACTATAATAGGTACATTTGCTGCTTTAGCATGATTTATAGCTTCTACAGTTTGAGGCATAACTCCATCATCAGCAGCAACTACAAGAACAACAATATCAGTAATGTTTGCACCTCTTGCTCTCATTGTTGTGAATGCCTGGTGACCCGGAGTATCTATAAATGTTATTTTATGACCATTTTCCAATGTTACACTATACGCTCCTATATGCTGTGTTATACCACCTGATTCGCCTGATACTACATCTGTTGATTTTATTGCATCAAGTAATTTCGTTTTACCATGATCTACATGCCCCATTACAGTTACTATAGGAGGTCTGTGCTCTAAATCTTCTTCTTTTTCTTTTTCCTCTTCTATAATAGTTTCATCATACAATGATACTATATTTACTTTACAGTTAAATTCTGAGCATACTATTTCGGCAGTTTCAACATCGATTGTATCATTTATTGTAACCATAGTACCAAGTTCCATAAGTTTACTGATAACTATACTGGCTTTAAGATTCATTTTTTTTGCTAGATCGCTGATTGAAATAACATCAGTTATATCAATCTGCTCAGGTACAGAGCTTAGTATATTTTTAACTTTATGCTTTCTGATGTTAAAAGCTTTTCCGATTTCTTCTTTTTTATCTTGTTTTTTATTAAAATCGTCATATTTTTTATGATTTTTTTTCCTTAATCTTTCTTTATCATTTTTATTTAAATTGTCTGATGGTGTTTGTTTTATTTTCGATTCATTGACTTTTTTGTTGTCATTTCTAGGTTTATCAAAACTTTTTTTGTATATTACTTTTTTATGTTTATCATCATGTATTTTTGTTTTATTTCCACTTATATTTTTATTTTTTTGGTTTATCGTACTTTCAATTTTTTCTTCTTCTTTAGTTTTATGTTTTTTAATAATGACTTTTTTTACTTTTTTAATGACCAATTTTTTCTTTTGGGGAGTATTATCTTTCTTTTTAATCAATTCGCCTTTTATCTTTTTATCAGACATAAAATCTCCATTTTAAGTATCAACAATTATATCATAATAAATAAAAAATAAAAGTATAATTATTTAATAAATATACTAATTATTTATTACTATCTATAAATTTGATGAATATTATTTTTCTTCTTCCTCTTCTTCAAATGCAATTTCAACTCCACAATTTGGACAAGAATTAGCATCTTCCGGTATTTTACCGCCGCAATTTGGGCAGTCATAATAGACTACACCATTTTCCTGTTCACCATTTTCTACTATTTCTTCAGATTCATTTTCTTCAATTACTACTTCAAAATTTTCATCTATAAATTTCTTTAGAGTATTTGCCATATCATCATCCATACCATTAAGATTTTTAATTTCATCAAATGATAATTCTACAACCTGTTCGATAGTAATTACCTTATTATTTTTTAATATATCTTTTATTTGATATGGAAGCTCAAGATCATCAATTTCATTTTTACCGATATCTTCCCTGAAAAGTTCTTCAGCTTTTTGCATATGATCTGTTATAATATTTTGTTCGATTGCCTGTTGTGTTGTTTTTACATCGATACTCCAACCTGTTAACATATTTGCTAATTTTATATTTAATCCCCTTTTACCGATAGCAAAAGATAGTTGACTGTCATCAACAATCGCAACAGCTTTTTTTTCGGCTTCATCAATAATTACAACATTATCAATTTTAGCAGGTATTAAGGCATTTGATATAAATATTTTTGAATCTATCGTCCATTTTAAGACATCGATTTTTTCACCTTCCATTTCTTTTATAATATTCATAATACGGTTACCTTTTTGTCCGACACAGGCTCCAACTGGATCAATTTCATCTTTATTAGAATAAACAGCAACTTTTGTCCTGTATCCGGGCTCTCTAACTATTTTATGAATATGAATTTCGTTGTCATAAATTTCAGGTATTTCTACTTCAAATAATTTTTTAATAAAATTTGTACTGCTCCTTGATAAGATTATCATTACATTGCCTTTTTTATTCTTTTTTACTTCTTCAATTATTGTTTTTAATCTTTCACCCTGTTGATAATTTTCATGAGGAGCCTGATTTTTTTTAGGTAATACTCCTTCATAATTCCCAAGATCTACATATATTGTATCGCCTCTGATCCGCTGAATATATCCGATTATCAGCTCTCCCTCTTTATCTTTGAAATCAGAATAAATATTATCTTTTTTAATTTCTCTTAATCTCTGCATTATAATCTGCTTTGCTGAATGAATTGCAATCCTCCCGAAATTTTCAGGATTACAAGGTACAAGCATTTCATCTCCGATCTCAGCTTCTTCATTTATTTGTTTAGCTTCATTTAATGATATTTCAAATAAATCATCTTCTATAACATTTACTACTTCTTTTTTAGAGAAAATAGATAAAACAAGATCATCATCATGACGTATGACTAAATTTTCTATAGTTCCGTAATATTTCTCATAAGCTTTGGTTATTGCCACTTCTATTGTTTTAATTATTAATTCTTCACTAATACCTTTTTCTTGTTGAAGTTCTTTAATAATATCAGTTAAATTTAATACCATATCAATCACCTCCCTCTAATTATATGAATTTTATCCATTTAATTGAGATTTTTTAATATCATTTATATTTATTTTCATTATTTTATTTTCTATTTTTACTGATAGAGTATTATTTACTATTCCTTCACATATACCCTGTAGAATCGTTCCGTTGTTTAATATTATTTTTATTTCTCTACCCTTAAAAATATTAAATTCTTCAATATACTTTATTTTTCTGAATATCCCTGGACTTGATATTTCTAATGTAAATCCATTAGAGAAATATTTATCCTTTTCTAGTTCCGGATATATCAATTTACTTATTTTCTCTAATTTATCTAAATTAGTTTCATTTTTATTATATAAATATAAAGTTACTTTTTTTTCTTTACCGCCTGAAATATCTATATCAATTAATTCAGTATTTTCATCCAACATTTTCAATACTTTTTTTTCAATAGATATTACAATATCGGATTTATTTTTATCTTTCATTTTTGTTTATAAAACAAAAAAAGAGTCTTTGTAAAGACTCTTTTTTATATTAAAACAGTCATAAATTTTAGATAAAATAACACATTTTTAAAAAAAGTCAATAACAATTTTGTTATATCTAAAGTGTTAATTATTGGTAAAATTAATATGAATTCGATATAAAATAATTATTAAAAAATAATTAAAAATCTGGTGTATTTTTTTTATTAAAAAATCCTTATATCTAACTTATATTAACATTATTATTTTCAATATTTTTATATACTTATGCCTTAATTATTTTCTAAAACTTAATTCATTATCTATCTTAAATTGGGGTAAAAATTCATGCTGATTTCTAGGTTCATTTGAGTATTGAAATTCAGGAAAATTCTCTTTTATAAATCTATGAAAGGTCATTCCCATTCTCTGCATTGTCTGTAAATAATTTGGAACTGTTTTCAAAATATCTTCTTTTACTTTTTCATTATTTTCCCATATTCTATTCATTGCAGTAATTAATTTTTTATATAAATCAGTGTCATCAGTTTTAATATAATATTCATTTAAATGATTTCTTTCACCAAGTAAATTATACAATCGTTCATCCATTGATATAGCAATTGTCGGTACTCCAGCAGGCATTGCCAATACATTTGCATGATATCGTGATGTAATTAAAAGTGAAAGCTTTCTTAATAAAGCGGTTATTTTATAGCCGTCATAATATCTTGAATTAAAAATATAAGCAGGTTTATCTAAAAGCTTTTGAAGATCTAAGTTAGGCTGCCAATCTAATGCCTCCATACCTAAAATAACTACATGAACATCTTTTTCTTTTTGAAAATTATTTACAGCTTCTGCAATACTTTCTAAATATATCCTATATTGATTTCTTAATTGTTTAGAATTACTATAAAAATAAAAATGTTCATATTGATATTTCTTCTGAATACCAAATCCGCTTCCTATCCATTTTAAAATACTGGGTTTAACCGGCCACCAATAAGGATTAATTACAGCAACTCCTATTATTTTCTTTTTACCATCCCAATTAGTTTTTTCTTTTAATTCTTTAATTACCCATTTCTCATTTTCTGAAGGAAATATCCATGCTGTATCTGTACCAAATTCGCTTTTTAATTTCATCTTTTTCATAATATCCAGCGAATTTTGATTTCGAGCAATAAAATATGTATCTTTACAAATTTTTTTAGTTAAATCATAAAAATATTTATCAATATCACCTGCTTCACAGCCATAACCTATACAACATTTATTTTGTCTTTTTAAAATACCGGAGCATTCAATGAATATTGAGAGAAGAGCATTTGAAAATTTGCTTTTTAAACATGCCCCTTCTGATAAAACACCTACATGATATTCACTGCATTTTTTGAGTAAACCCCAGAAAAAGATTGTACTTATTTGTTCAAGTTTTGCAGGTGGTTTATAATATACTTCACTTTGTTTTTTATTAAATGTTATTATGCCTATCTGTATATTATCTTCACCAAAAATATGATATAATTGTTTAACAATTGAAACAACTCTTACATCTGCACCGGTATTACGTTTTCCATTATAACCAATTAATAAAATTTTTAATTTTTTGCCCGGCTGCCAGTTTTCATATTTATAATATTTAGATATAAAAATCATAAATTTAACTATTGCAGCCATTAATTTTTCTACTAAAGTAACTTTCATAATATTCTCCTTACTATATTATACGTAATGTCAAAAGTTTCATAATTATTGAAACTTTGTTTACAAATATAAATTTTTATAATATAAGTTTTCTAAAATATAAATATTAGAAAGACTTAATATGCATAATAAAATATTACACTTTGTTGTTTGGATTTGTTCGAAATTTACTAGAATAGAAATTGAACAAATCATTTCTGAACTTTTAAAAATATTATCCAATAAGAATCCCATAATAAAACCTAAAGATAATTTTAAAGAGGAATATCCAAATTATAGAAATTTCTATATTGATCCTAATCCTCCATTAACTAATAAACCTAATAAAAAAAAATAAAATTAAATTACATTGATATTTTAATACAATATCAAGAGTATTATGGTAAACCTTTAAAGCCGGTTTCTTATAGTAATAAATCTATTACTGTTCCACAAAACATCAAGTGTCCTCATTGCAATGCCCCACATAATTTTATTTATTTCAATAATGGAGACATAAAAACTCAATTTAAATGTAAAGTCTGTTCAAATACTTTTACTAAAGATTTTATCCAACATGAAACTAAATATTTCTGTCCTTATTGTAATTATGCTCTATTCCGATGGAAAGATGAAAAAAATGTTGTGTTATATAAATGCCCTAATTACAATTGTCAATGCTATACAAATAATTTAAAAAAATTAAATAAAAAAGAATTATCTCTTTATCAAAAAAATCCAGGGCATTTTACTCTACATTATATTTATAGAGATTATAATTTCAATATTGAACAATTAGAACACTCAAAACCATTAAAATCCAAGGTAGATTTAACAAAAATACATAATTCTCAAAATATTTTAGGACTTATACTTGCTTTTTTTGTTTCTTTCTCAATATCTGCAAGAAAAACAGCCTTAATATTAAGATGGATTTTTAATATCAACTTATCTCATCAAACAGTATTAAACTATACAAATGCAGCAAGTTATTACTGTCATCAATTCAATATGAGATACAAAGATATTCCGGATAATTTCCTTACTGGTGATGAGACTTATATTAAGGTATTAGGTAAAAATAATTATATTTTCTTCTTCATGTCTGCTGAAAAACGAAGTATTACATCTTATCATTACTCAAATAATCGAGAAACACTTCCTGCAATAATTTCAATGCTTGAGGCTAAAAGAACTGCTAAACCTAATCAACATATTATTTTTGTAACTGATGGTAATCCTTCTTATCAAGCTGCTTTGCATTTTATTAATTCTCTTAACGATTCTAATAATAAAATTAAGCATCATAAAGTAATAGGTCTACAAAATCTTGATGCAGAGTCGGAAGAGTACAGATCATTTAAACAGCTTATTGAACGACTTAATAGAACCTATAAAAGTCATATTAAACAATCTTATGGCTTTAATTCTCCTAATGGTGCTATCGCTTTAACTACTCTTTTTGTAACTCATTATAACTTCTTACGACCTCATACTTATTTAAAATATAAAGTTCCTATCCCGTTAGATTTCCTTGAAGGAATTAATACCATTCAAGCTAAATGGCTTAAAATTCTTTCAATGGCTTATGGATAATATTTATGTCAAAGAGCTTTTGGTACTTTTCATATTTTCATAAAAATTTTGACAGTACCATATTATATTTTTATACTTTTTATACAGTTAATGATTTGCCTAATTTTCTAGCTAATGCCATTATTGTAAGAATTGGCGGTTTACCCGGTGAAAACGGGAAAACACTTGTATCAGTAATATAAAGATTATTTAGACCAATTACCTTTAAATCTTTACCAACAACATTCCCAATAGCAGCAGTTCCGCCTGGATGTGCACCTTTTGGTTTTGTTACAACAATAGAGCTTGCTTCTGCACCGGACTTTATTAGTATTTGTTTTGCGATGTCTGCACCATTATTTATTTTATTAGTATCACTTTCTGTAACATCTTTATTTATAGTTCCATCTTTATTTACCCTGCCGCTTGCTTCATCTGATATTTTTACCATCATGCACATAAATGATTCTCCTGGAAACCATTTTGACATATTGTATTTATCAAGAGCAAACCATAAATTAATATCAAGATATGGTGCTATAACAAAATCATCATTAGGATCAGCATAAACAGCAGACATTGGTATTTCACGTTTTTTAAGATAATTTTTACTTTTTCCATAAACATTTACATATAAATCAAGAAAAAAATTTAATCCGGCATCTATATTAGAATTCTGAAGAATAACCGGAGTACCGATCCCGCCGGCAGCTAAAATAATTATTTTAGATTTAATTTTCACAGGAATCCCGTCTTTTTCACCAATCGCTGACTCCGCATTACCATTTTTAATTTCGATTTTTTCTATTTTAAGACCATCCAGAAGCATAATCTCATTATTATTTTCATAATCTATTATTTTTTTTTGCGTAGACCATTTAGCATCATATTCACAAATAACTTCACATCTTGCACATGATTTACACTTACTAAAATCAATAAATTTAGGCATTGGTTTCATATTAAATCCAAGATCATTTGCTGCTGATATTAATAACTTTGAGTTTGGACCAATGAATTCATCAGGAATGTCCTGTATTTTCATTTCTTTTTCTATTTCATCCAGCTCCTGATTAATATCTAAACCAAGTTTTGATAAATACTTTTCTGAAACTCTTCCCCCATTTGCACAGGAAATTTCTACTGAACCGCCAATACCGGTATGCCGGTAGTAATTTATCCCCTCTATGCTTGTTGGATATTTCCCTGACTTTTTATAGATATTTATAGCTCTTTCTTTAATTCCATTTCCCCAATCAAAATCTTTTTCTCCCTGTTCTGCTACTATTATTCTATAACCTTTATTAACAAGGCCTGAAATTAATGCTGTCCCACCGGCACCGCTTCCTACTATGAGTATATCAGACTCGTACAATTTAAAATTTTTTTTCATCATAACTCCTTATACTTTATAAATTTTTAATTAATAATTTCAAAAACAGATGGAATTTTATAATATGAAATATTCTCCTTACACCATTTTTTTAAATCCATCGAATTAATATTATAATTTTTCTTTAACCGTATTTTTGCATTTAACCTATGGCCTACTAATTCATTATAATTTGAAATCAATTCAACATCTGAAACAGATTCATTCATCTTAATAAGATTTATTAATTCCTCAGGGTAAACATTTTTACCAGCTACATTATACATTTTCTTTTTAAGCCCGGTTATAAATACTAAACCATCATTATTTATATAGCCCATATCACCTGTATGGAGCCATCCGTTAATAATAGTCGATTTATTTGTTAAATCTTTGTTATAATATCCTTTCATGACATTATTCCCTTTAACACAAATTTCACCTATTTCACCAATAGAGAGATCAGTATTATTCTCATCAAAAATTTTTATTTCACAGCAATTAAGAGCTCTGCCTATTGAATCTATATTGACTTTGTCATTGTAATGATGTAGAGAACAGACAGGAGAAGCTTCTGTAAGCCCATAACCTTCATGAATATCAATATTAAAATTTGTTAAATAATATTCATATATAGATGAAGGTAATTTATATCCACCGGACCAGAATGTTGTATTATTAGAAAATAGTTTATTAAAGTATTTTATTCGTTTTAACAGATAAAATAATAATGGGACAGAATAAAAATGAGTAACATTTATATTTTTTAAATCTTCAATTAGTATCTCAATGTACTTTGGATTATGAAGTTCTGAAATATAACTGTCACTATTATTTAAAAAAGGAACTAATACTCCTGTTTGAAGACCGAATAAATGATAAAATGGAATTACTGAACATGATATTGAATCTCTTAAAACATTATTGCTCTCTATTATTGCTTTAGTATTAGAAAATAAATTATTATATGTCAGCATTGCAGCTTTTGGGACTCCGTCTTCGGCAGCAGTATAAACGAGTGTACAAACATCATTATTTAATTCTATATTTCTATTAATATAAGTTTGATTAATCTGGATATCTTTATAAAATACAATATCTGTAATATTAGGATCAAAATTAATAACAGCCGCAGGCGGTGTATCCTGTTTGAGAATATCTAATTCTATCGGTTTTATTTCGGGATCTATAATAACACATGCATACCCTGCTTTTAAAATACTAAAATATGATATAGCTGTATTCAAATGATTATAAGTGTATAAGTATATAAATGGCGAATGTTTTTTCACGTTTTTTTCTAAATATTCTGCTAAGATATCAATCTTATTTAAAATATAATGAGAATTATATTTATTACCTCTAAAAAATATATTTCCCGGTTTTAAATTTTCAAAAAAAATATTACTATTTTTCATAATTTTACTTCTTTTTATTTATTTCATTTTTTATTATATTGACAAACCCGTCGATAGTATTAACCCCTATCATTGATAAAGGTAATTCTATATTAAATTCATCTTCTATTGATTTAGCAAGTCTGACTAATTCAATCGAATCAAGATCTATCTGCTCTTTAAAATCAACTGACGGATTTAATGAGGATATAGAAATACCGGTTGATTTTTCTATAATATTAAATATTTTTAAATTTATATTATCATTCATAATGATTTACCTCTCAATTTTATTATATTTTTACTAGTAGATTTTTAAAATTATTTTTAAAAGTTAATAAATCATTATCTGAATAAATATATTTATCAACACTAAAGCAAGTACTAATATCAGGGATTGAATTATAAATGTTTAAATACTTATTTATTTTTTCCCGTGTAATATTCCCCCTTCCCCACGATAATGGTAAATTATCATAGCAGCAATGAAGAAGCCCTTCTGTAAGACATCCATATAAATAATTTTCATGAGCTAATCCAATATCAAACCCGATATTAACAGGCTTTAACATCTTGGCAATACCTCCATGATATAAAAATCTTTTTCTTTCAGTATCTAAATCAGGTTTAACATTTAAAGGTGCCGAAGCATCACAAATAATCGTACCCTGTTTAAAATTTTTAACAGAAAATAATTCACAATACGAACTTGTTGCAAAAATTACTATGTCAGCATTTTCAATTGCTTTTTTATTGTCTGTAAGAGTTACTGTTTCACAACATAAATGATTTTTATTTTTTTCAGCAAACTCATTAAGTTTTGATATGCTTCTTGCCGTCATATAAATTTTATTAACTTTATCTCCAAAATATAAAGCACAGCCGCTTCCTATATCACCGGAAGCACCTATTATTGCCATAGTTTTTTTACTAAAATCAATGTCAAAATACTCAGCAAGTTCAATGATTGATTTAATTATCAATGTACAGGTATTATTATTTCCGGATGTTATTTTTATATTATATTTTTCACTATAGAATGCTTCTTCACCCTGTAATACAATTGAAGTAAATGCTCCTAATGCCGCTACTGTACATTTATTTTCTGCTGCAATTTCCAATGCTTTTTCAATTTTCTGTTTTACTGCATTTAATTTGATATCTTTCATTTCTGGCAGGAATGGTACCATTATCATTAAACCTTTAGAAAAATTATTTGCTGTTATCTCATATTTATCCCATTTTTTAACAATATAAGAGGGTGCCCATTCAAATAATTTTAAAAGCAGCCTTTCATCAAATTTTTTACCCGGTTTTAAATGATTAATATATGATTTATATTGCGGCATATTGGGTGGATGTGCAATAAATGCAAATTTTTCTTTTTTGATATTAACTTTATTTTTCATTTATTTCCCCTATAACATTTTAATTTTTTAATAATTTATTTTTAATAGAATTAAGCATTATATCTATATTTACTATCATTTTTTCTTTAAGGATTGATCCCAGTACTTCTTCAAGAACGGGAATACCAAGATCATATTCAATATTTGAAATTATTTTTATACCTCCTTTATCATAATCTTCAATTTTCCAGAAACCCCGGATAGTATCAAAATCGCCGTCAAAAGACTCAAATGCAAAAGTATAATTTTTATTATCATATTTATCTTTTTCCTTCCAGGTTAACGGTGCCTCTTCAACTGTAACAAACCATTCCGAAACTCCTTTTTCATCATCACGTTCTAATATATGGATATCATCAACATTATCCATAATGTTTTTATAATTTTTAATATCCGATAAAATACTCCATGCAAAATCTTTATTGATTTCACCTTCAACTAATACATGTTTTTCAACTTTTTCAAATGCCATCTTAAATCTCCTCTTTTTATTTATTAAAAAAAATACAAATTAAGAGAAATACTAATTATTTCTCTATAAAAAAACCCACTATTTTAAATCAAAAAAGTAAAAAAACAAGGTATATTATGGGTAAAATATGTACACTTTTGGGTTAAATAAACAAAATATATGATTAATTACAAAGAATTTGCAAAATTACGCATTGTGAAGTAGTAAGAAATTAATAAGCATAAGTTAGATAAAAAGTCTAAAAAGTTTAATTAAGATAATATTTTTTATACACCTTATAAATAATAATTTTTTAGAATTTTTTTTCAATTAGTTCTTATATCAAATTTATATTAATTATAAAAATATCTTTATTTTTTTATTTTTTTATATTAAATATTGTCATAATATTATTAAGTATTAATAAGGGAATTATATATGTCTGATTTTACAAATATTAAAGATGAAATACTTAATTTAAGAAAAATATTATTAGATGCACAAAAAGCATATTATATAGATGCTATGCCCTTAATGAGTGATATCGAATATGACGGATTATTTGATAAATTATTAAAACTGGAAAAAGAAAATCCTCAATTTTATGATCCTAACTCACCAACGGTAAGAGTCGGCTCCGATATTGATAATACCCTGCCGGAATATGAACACTCTGTACCTATATTGTCTTTGGATAAATGTTATAAAATTGAAGATTTAATGGATTGGATTGATAAAACATCAAAAAAAATTGATAATAAAATTGAAGTAATAATCGAACCGAAAATTGATGGTGCAGGAGTGGTTTTATATTATAATGAAGGAAAATTATATAGAGTTTTAACCAGGGGAAACGGATTTAAGGGGAATGATATCACTGAAAATATAAAAACAATTAAATCAGTACCATTAATTATTGAAAATAAGGAAAAATTTGCTGTAAGAGGTGAGGTTTACATTAGAAATGATGAATTTATTGAATTCAATAAAAGATATGCCGACGGCAGTTATGCAAATCCGAGAAATTTAGCAAGCGGTTCTATAAGGAGATTAAAATCTAAAGAGACGGCTTTATTCCCGTTAAAAATTTTTATTTATGAAGGTTATTTTGAAAATAATATAATTAATTATCATTCCGAAATGCTTATAGCATTAAAAGAACTGGGATTTCCTTTAAATGAATATGTAGGATTTTTCAGCAATATTAATGATGCATATAAATTGCCTTTTAAAGAATCTACTAACGGGACACTTGATAAAATACCGGAGTATATAAATAAATTGCAAACACAAAGAAAGAGTTTTCCCTATGATATTGATGGGCTTGTTGTTAAAATCAATAATTTAAATGACAGAGAAAAACTGGGATATACCCAGCATCATCCCAGGTGGGCAATTGCATATAAATTTGATGCGCCTCTGGCAGAAACGGTAGTTGAGTCTATTATTGTGCAGATCGGCAGGGGAGGAAGAGCTACGCCTGTTGCAAATTTAAAACCCGTTAGCTTAGCCGGATCATTGATATCAAGGGCTACATTGCATAACCAGGATTATATTAATTCTATCAATGTTAATGAAGGTGATAAAGTAACAATTTCTAAAAGAGGAGATGTAATACCTGCTGTTGAAGAAGTAATAGAAAAAGGTGAAAATATATTACCATATAAGATAAATAAAGAATGTCCTATATGCAGAAGTAATTTTGTAAAAGATGGAGCTCACTTATTCTGCCCTAATGAAGAATGCCCGGGCAGATTATTAGGGACATTACAGTATTTTGTATCACGAAGCCAGATGGATATTGAATCTCTAGGTGATAAAACTATTGAATTTTTATTTGATAAAGGATTTATAAGATACATACCGGATATTTATGAGTTTGATTACAACAGGCTTATTGATTTTGAAGGATTTAAAGAAAAAAAAATAAAAAATATTATTGATTCTGTTGAAGAATCTAAAAAGAGAGACTTTAAAACCGTTTTATCTTCATTAGGTTTAAAAGATATCGGCAATAAGGCTAGTGAGATATTAGTTGATAAATTTAATAATATAGATAATATAATCAGCATTGTTAAAAAAAATAATATTGAAGAATTAATTAATATAGATGGAATAGGCGAGGGGATAGCTAAATCTATTATTAATCATTTTACTAATCTTAAAATACTTAAAATAATTGATAGATTAAAGAAGAATGGTTTAAAATTTTTTAAAGAAAATGTTGATGCTTTAGATGAAAATGAAAAGTTTTTAAAAGAAACAAAATGGGTTATTACAGGCAGTTTTGAGAATTTTAAACCGCGTGATAAAGCTGGAGATTTAATTAAGAAATACGGCGGGGAAGTATTAACTAGCATCTCGTCAAATACAACTCATTTATTATGTGGAGAATCCCCTGGTAGTAAATTGGATAAAGCAAGAAGTTTAAATATAAAAATTATTAATGAATATGAATTTTTAAATATTATTAATGAAAAAAAAATATAACTGCATTTTATGTTTTTTTATTTTTAGTATTCTTTTTACTATTTACATTTGATTTTCTGTTTTCTTTTGTTATTTCTTTATAATTATCTTTAATTTTTGTATCATTAATAATATCTTTTACATCTTCATTTATATCCATAATTTCATCTTTTATACTGTTTAAAGATGCAAAAAAATCCCCAATTTTTTTCATCACCTTAGGGATCTCTTTTGGCGAGATGAGAAAGATAACAAATACTATTAATAATAATTCGCCAATGCCTAATCCAAACATATTGTTATTTCCCGAGTCCAAGCATTTTGCCTATAATAATACTTAAAGTATATAATAATATCATGGGTAATGCCAGCATAATCTGTGATGCTACATCAGGAGGAGTCAGTATGGCAGATAGTACAAAGCAGGCAATAATAAAATATTTATAGTTTTTTGTTAGAAAATTCATTTTTAATAAACCTATTTTTAATAAGAAAATGATAATAACTGGAAATTGAAATGAAATACCGAAACCAATTAAAAAAGTAAAAAAGAATTTTATAAATTCATTATAGGATAACAGCCTGTTTACATTCTCAGGAAAAAACGGCTTTGAAGTTAAAAATTTTATTGAAATTGGTAAAACTGTTTTATAAGAAAAAAATAATCCTAAAACAAATAATGCAAATGAAGAAAAGACGGTCAGTAAAAAAAATATCTTTTCATTTTTTTTTAAAGCCGGAAAAACAAAAAGTATTATTTGAAAAATTAATACCGGTATACTAAAAAAGAAACCGATTAATATACTTGTTTTAATCCTGGTTAAAAAGCCTTCCGATATATTCCTTGCATAAAGATTTTCTTTTATAACATTGTATATTATATTAAATAAATACGGATAAATAAAGTAACCTACAATAGAAAGGATAAATACAAATGATATTACAATTAATGTCCTTCTTCTTAATTCATAAACATGTTCCCAGAAGGTCATTTCTTTTGTTTTATTCATAAAATTAGTATTTTATAATATTATTCTTTATTTTCATTATTTTTATTTGTTTCTTCATTATCATCATTTTCTTTTATATCTTTAACCGATTTTTTAAATTCTTTAAGACCTTCTCCCATTGCTTTTGCAATTTTGGGAATCTGTGTTGCACCAAACAATAATACTATAACACCAAAAATTATTAACCCTTCAGCCCAGCCTATCATTAATAACATTATAGCCCTCCATTTTATTAATATATCATATATATTAATTATATTTATTTTTATTATAACTTCATAGTATTATTTTATTAAATAAGAATGAATATAATTTTAATAAATATTACAATTACTTTTAATAAACCATATTGCATTTTTTAATGATTTACAGATTACAATATTATTTTCTTTAATATATTTGGTAGGTTTTATTAAATCAGGTATCATAATCGATTTTATATCAGCATTAATCGCTGCTTTAATACCTACTATCGAATCTTCAATTATAATACAATTTTCTTTTTTAATTTTAAGTTTATTTACAGCTCTAATAAAAATCTCGGGGTCAGGTTTGCTTTTTTTTATTTCATCTCCACAGACAAGTACATTTATAAAATCTAATAAACCTGATTTTGATAGTAGTGTAGTTGCTCTCTGTTTATTTGTCGATGTGGCAATTGCTATTTTTATATTGTTCCCTTTTAAGAAATTGAAAATATCAAAAACATTCTTTTTCATGGGTATGCCATTTAATTTAATGTATTCATCAGTTAATTTGTAACGCATCTTCCTGATATTATCAAAAGGGAAATCAGCTCCAAATTTATTAATTATAATTTTTTTGGATTCTTCAACAGTATGTCCTATAATTCTGAAATAATCTTGATTGTTAAAATTGTATCCAAAAGTTTTTACGGCTTTTTTATACATTGTTAAACCCAGTCTTTCTGTATCAAATATCACACCATCCATATCAAATATTGCTGCTTCTAATATCATTACTTAATCCTTTTTATTAAAACAGGATAACATAAAATATACTTTTTTTATTAAAAAAAATATATATTTAATTATATATAAAAGTTTTAGTATTAATAAAACCGATAAGAAAATATGGATATAAAAGAATTGGTTATTGATATCTGTAATATTAAAATAAATAACAGGGCAGGATTTATTGCCAATTATTTAAGAGAAAATAATATATATTTTAATACGATAAAGTATTCTTATGGTGTAAATATAGAAATATATAAAAAAGGAATAAACACTGATAAAGAAATTATATTTATGTCGCATTATGATATTTTTAAGAATATAACGCAAGGTGCTAATGACAATACATCAAGTGTTGCCGTTCTGTTAAATTTATCTAAGTTTTTATATTTCTACAAGCCTTATTATTCTACACGTATAATATTTAATGATAATGAAGAAATCCTTGGAGCATTGTTATTTAACAAATTATCAAATAATGAAAAATTGGAAATTATAAATAAGGTTGGATCTTATCAATATTTAAAAAATATTATTAAAAGTAATAGGATATTGGCAGTATTTATTTTAGAATTATCAGGTATAGGTGACGCGTTGTATTTTGCAGATAAATCCGGTGACAGCTTATGTAATGGTAATATTAATAATTACCTGAGTGATCTTGCTTTGCAAAATAAACTGAATTATTTAAATATACCTATTGCTTCTTCTGATATGATATCAGTCAATTTATTAGGGTTAAAAGGTACGGTAATCGGTGCAATACCATATGTTGAAGGACAAAATTATCTGAATGATATTAAAATAAATGGTATTAATAAGGAAATTTATCCTCATGTTTGGAAAAAAAATCACACGGAAATGGATAATTATTTTTCTATTCAGGAAAAATCACTTGACATGATTTATAATTTTTTAATTAAAATTGTAGAGGAGTTAAATAAATTGGAGAATTATTTATAAAATATGTAATAAATTAAATGATTTAAATATAAAATTAATTATTGAATAATAATAATTTAAGGCGGGATCTATGAGAATATTTGATTTACATTTTATGTGGGTTATAGCATTGGATGCTGTCGGCTGGTTTTTGGTCCATTTTTTAGTCGGACAATTAATAACTTTAATTTCTTACAAAAAAATAAACCCAAATTGGTTTATTTTCAGGAAAATGCCGTGGGAAAATGAATCATTTTTTAAGAATGTTTTTTTTATACATTTATGGAAGAAATATTTACCTGAAGGTTCATATTTGTATGTAGGCGGATATTATTTAAAAAAAATGGAATCTATGAATGATATTAATGTTATTGACAGATATCTAAGAGAATCATGTAAGGCTGAAATAGTACATTTAATAGTAATATTATTTATTCCATTATTTTATCTTTTTAACTACTGGTGGGGTAATATTATTTGTACGGTAGTTGTATTATTTGTAAACATACCCTGCGGTATATCACAAAGATATAACAGAATAAGATTATTAAGATATAAAGAAATATTAATCAAAAAAAAGAGTAGAGCAATAAAATAATAATTATTTTTATTTTAATCTTATGTTTTATAAAAATGATGTATAATTATGAAGGGTTAAAGTTGTACAGTTTATCAAAATTATATGTTTGTACAACTTTAACCGAATAATTATACGATATTTTTATAAAACATCTGAGATTTCAAGAGCCGGACTCTTGACTTCCTGACGGCATTCATAGGTGCCTAACCTATATTAAAGACTCTTATTTATTTCTTTTACTATTTTCCATAATTTATCATTTTTCTTTTTATTTTTATTATACTCTTTTAATAAATAATTATTATATTTTTCAATTTCTTCCAACTCTTCAAAAGTCATATCTGTATTTTTTGGAACATTTCTTTCCACATAATCTGCTATTAAATATGCTGCACTGCTGAAATTTGTAAAGATACTGGCAATATCCTCAGCCATCTCTGCAAAGATTTCGGCTATCTCAACAGCTTGTAATGCACAGGCTGTATCAATGGCATCAAGGAGTTGTTCTCCTTCTTTAATCCTTTTTTTTGTTTCTTTATTTGAGTTCTTGATGATATCCAAATAACTTTTATTAGCCTTTAAAAAATTAAGCATAAGCTCTGTATCATTCATTCTCTTGTTTTTCTTTTTAAATTCTCTCATGCTTTCCAAAATTGCTTTTTTACTTTCTGAGTTTAACAGCATTCCTTCAAGCTCGATTATTAAATTTTCCAAATATGGTGTTCTTAATAGTTCATAAGCTTTTTCCAGTATCCCGAAAGTCATTATTTTATCATACATCTCTGATTCAAAATAAATTTCATATATTTCCGATTCATCCAGCGGATTCTGTCTTACTATAACATTATTTCTTATCGCTATATTACCTTTTCTGCCGAATATTACACCAAATTCATTGGGCTCTGCTGCTTCATAAACAGGAGTACCCAGACCTCCTTTGATTACATAATCCCTGAATGTATGGGGAATTACAGTATGTCCTTTGATATTTTTTGCAAGTCCGTTTTCATCGTATTCAATTTTTTCTACTATAAATACCGGATTTTCATTTTTTTCATTAAGAGATTCATTATATGCACTTGAAGCAATCTGGCCTGAAAATCCCATATTTGATAATATTTCACCGATTTTTAAAATTATTTCTTCAGGCGTGAGCTTATTCCCATACTTCTTCATTGTTTCTAAACCAGGTATTTTTTCTTTATCTTTTGGGAATACAGTGAAAATAAAAATCAGCAATAAAAATAATATAAAATATTTTTTATTCATAATTTATACCCTATAAATATTATAATTAAAAACTCTATTTAATATTTGCCGGAACACTGATGACTATATCGCCTTTTTCAGGTTTTATTTTCCATTTAGCAAGTTTTATTATATTTGCTGCCGACATATTTTTCTCTACAGACATTATCTGGCAAGCACCTATCATTTCTTTTGAAAATCCCAGGAATTTACCTCTATTATCTTCTAATGGTTCACCAGTCCTTATTATAAAAATAAAATCACCGCTTTTAATGCCCTGTTTTTGAGAAATTGTAATTATTACCTGATTCTTTTGTACATCAATAACCTCTCCCATAATTGGATATGTTTCTTCAATAAAATGTACTATATTTGACAATGATTCTTCAAATGCTTCATAATACTGAGGTGATAAATCTACATCTTCACCTGTTGCATTTAGTGTATTCAACGGTTTATCTATTAAATTTCTGGGACCATAAACAATCATTCCCTCGGCTGTAACCATTAATTTTTCTTCTTTTATTGAGTCCATATTTTTTGTATATTCAATTACTCCTGTATTTGCATCGCTTATTGTGATAGAAGTACCTACAGTTACACGTAAATAATAAACACCGCCTTCCTGTTTTACTTTATGGAAAGCCTGTGTAATACTTCCCCTTAAAACATAACTTGCTATTCTTAAATTACCCATTTCTAAATCCGTGTCATCCGAAAAATCATCATATCCTAATTTTAATTGTTCTTTAAATATTGTATTTAAATCATCATCGCTTCCAAGCAGTATATATCTTCCGGTATCCGATATCTTACTTTTTAAAATATCACTAACATTAATATCATTTTTTTTGATACCATTATAAAATGATTTGGAGATTTTAAAATCCATGATTCGTAAAATGGGTTTAACAAATTCTATTTCTTCATTGTTTTTTAATTTTTTTACATATTCATTATCAAAACCAGAGGGCATGATTAAATTTTCAATTAAATCCGGATATTTATTTTTTGAATAAATAATTGCAGTAATTAAAAAATAAAATAATAATAAAAAAAATATATTCTTCTTTATCATTTTTGCTCCCGATGATTTTTATTCTTTATAATAAAATAATTATGATCCTTTATATAATCTTTGTCAAGTTTTAAACTCATTAAAATTTATAGGTTTTTTTTAAAATAATTAAAAATATAAAAAAAAATTGAAAAAAATTAATAAATATTATAAAATAATTAGATAAAAGTACCGATTTCTTGATATAAATAAGTAAAATCCATATATAAATTATTATATATATCATTTTAATAAATAGGATTCACGGATGCTTTATACAACAATTAAAGAAAGTATAGATATAATGATTGATGAAATATCTGCCGGTAAAGAAGAATGTTATAAAATGACTTCTTTTAATTTAATAAGAGATCAGAATATCCCAATCAGTATAAAGGCTAAACTTTTATATCCTCTAGATCAAATTAGATTTACTTTGTTTTGTCCGTTTTTATTAGTTGAGCCAGATGTTGAATTTGTTGAAATTTACAGGCAGGGCAATGAAGAGGATTATTATAAAATTTTAAGATTAATTTCAAAATTTACTACACTGGTAGAAATGTTAAAGAAATGGGTTGAAAAAGAAGTGCCAAATATGATTAGATGGGGTGAGGGTGTTATATTTGATAAGAATGGCAGAACCACTAAAATACCTTACTCTTTGTTTCAAAGATAGTATTTTTATTTAATAAATTTTCATTGACATAGGTATCATATTGTGATAGATAACATCTATTCATTTTTGAATGATTTTTTAGTTCATTGACAATTACTATGACAGAGAATGCAAGTGCGACTTATTTTAAATAAGTAAGAAGCGAACGTTACAATTTTTTTGAGAATTAGTGAAAGCTAAGACTCAAACTCTTAAAGAAG